>Ga0214542_1000984_pt1 | contig 56546 bp, 27 predicted proteins | sample CNSS1metaG_FD_160096 | JGI IMG/M metagenome (GOLD analysis project Ga0214542, IMG submission 160096) | Root nodule microbial communities from cowpea collected in UCLA plant growth center, Los Angeles, California, USA - CNSS1 | ecosystem: Host-associated > Plants > Roots > Nodule | place: USA...
TTTTCGAATTTTGTTTTTTTTTTTTCCTTTTATGTAATATCAAAATATATTGATGGTAATTTAAAATTTTAAAATACCAATATAGTGTAATTTTAATTCTCATTAGAAAACAACACTAAAATATATCCACCAGAGAATCTGGACTCCTATTTCTCTATATAAAGATAAGTTTGTGCAATAAGTGAAAAAGTAGTTTTCATTACTAACTATGTCTAAACTTAACTAAGAGGAAACATTTATTTTCAAAGATTTGCAGAGAATAATGATAATGCCTACAAACTATATTTGTCAAATAAGAATGATGTAAGTAATACTTTTAATATGATTAATATTTCTTCTTTTGATGTAGGTGATGATTTATCGAAGGAAAATGATTTATTTTAACCATTAAATTTTGACAATTTTCTTTTATAACTTAAGGTAATATCTTCTAAATGATTTTCTATTTTTTTCATTTTCTCATTTCTCTATATTCAAAAATCATTTAAAAGATGTCACTTCAAGTTATAATAGAAATTTATCAGAATATCATTGTCCTTTATCGAATTTGATAAAACCTTTTAAAGAGGAAGAGAATGATATGAACATTATATTCCAAGTTGAAGTTCTTAAAGTACAAGCAAAATTGGTCGAACAAACTTTGAAATATACAGTGACTAATCTAATGAAGACTCACTTACATGATCTCACCCAACATGTGGAGACCCATGTGAAGGAAGTGTTATTTATAATGAGACAAAATATTCAAAAAATTATTTATTTAATTTCTTTAAACAGATATAATAATTTGGAAATAATGGAATAGATAAAATGTTTAGTTATCATTTAATGTAAGAAAAAATTTGTTACAGGGTTTTTTCCGAAATATTTTTATCTTGTCGATAATTTTCTATTCTTTTTTACTATCTTTAAAGGTATCGAATTTCATTTGTTAATGATACTTATTTTTATGCTTTTTTTCATCTAATTATAGTTTTGCAGATCAAATTTTTTATTTCCTAATTAAGCAAGTTTTTCCACCACTAATATTAACATCATCCTCTAAGTTTTATATTTATTCATATTTGTCCCTATAATTTTATTGATAACATAAGTTAAGTACACACTCTTGTTAAGTTCAACTTTCATTATAATTAAGGATACTGTTGATTTTACTCCTTCATCTTACTTTAGATTAATTGATAATAAGTGCATTTAATTATTCAATAATAAATCATTTATATATATATATATATATATATATATATATATATATATATATATATTAAATAGTGACATTATATAATTATTTTGAAATTTAATTTAATAATATTTTCATTTGATAATATTGTTTATAATAGTTAAATATGAAAGTTTATTATAATATCATCGTTAAAGTCTATAATATTTATCTATATTATCATTAAAAAAAAATTTAACATTATGTGTAAAATTTATAATTTCCATTGTGTTTTTAATTTTACAAGCAATATTTTTAAACAATCTACTTAATATGATAGATTATTTTTTATATTTATAGCAATATATTTTCAATACATATTATATGAGGTTAAAGGTTAACTACGTTCTTGTTTAGATAAAACATGCTTCAAAGTGTGGACCAATTTTGTTCCTGTATTTTATAAAAAAATGTAAAATGTCATCTAAAGTGTCGCAACTAAGATCGTGATAGGATGACAAAAATAATTTAAAAAAAAAAATATAGGAGTCGCCATCATAGTTTATTATGAAAAATTATAGAAAAATCTTAAGAAAAGAATAGTCTTTGAAATCAAATTTGGATTCGGGAGTCGGTTACGTGTGGGAGGTATTAGTACCCAAGACAGTTCCCTCTTTAATTAAGTATGCAAGATAAAATTTGATGTTTAAAATATTTGTTGTTCCCCAAAATTCAAACAAAATAAAAACACATACAAAATAATAAAGATTAAAAACAAATTTATTTTTGTATTTTTTGGGCAGAGGATTGTACCTCGCTCCTATGTATTTCCATTTAGAAAATCAAGGATACGTAGTTCTTCTAAAAATGATTGTTTGATATTATTATTATTTTATATATTTTATATATATATATATATATATATATATATATATATATATATTAATATCAAGAGAACCCGAGATTCTACATGATAAAAGATTTAGTTATCAAGTAAATATCAGATTTAACATGATATTCAAAAATGATTTTTTAATTTTTAATTATTATTATTATTATTAATTAAAAAAATTAAAAGCTTATGAAGGAGTATAATTTTTTATTTATTTTTGTAGAGAGAATTAAAGCCTACGAAAAAAACCTTTTTAATTATCAAGATAAATGACATTCCAAATAAAATAAAAGATGGTTGAACATATAAATGACATATCCAAGATCATCTAACGTGCAAACTCCAGATACATTTAATCATACAATATGTCAATCGATCATACATTTGATATTGTCATGAGAGAAATTTTGTGCTTATATAGGCACCTTGGGATACCACTGAAATCCTAGTCTTTAACTATAATAAAATATATGAGGAAGGAATTGGTATGATGAAACATATTATAGAAATTAGATAGTCACATAATATCCACGATTATTAACAATATATATTGTCTGTAATTACTAGAATCATATTTTTTGTCACATAAAGATCGTGATCAAATCATAACATATTATTTATATAATTGATCATAATTATTCCTAAAAATATTTTCTTCTAACTAGTAAAATCGTACCATTCTCTAAAAAAAATTCTTATCGGGAACATTTACTTCGAATTATTAAAATAATATCTTCGCTGACTGACAAATCAATGAGACACATCACATAAGTGTAAATACAAAATATTTATTAATTATTATAAAAAAAAATATTGCTTCTAATATTATACTCTTTTCTAAAAACAGAAATTATAAAATGTCATTTTCTAACATGTCATGTGAAGAATGTAAATAGCAAATAATGGGGTGAAAATATGTATAAAACATTTGGGCTCACGAAAATGATGTGATAATTAAAAACAAATTAGATTCTCCCTTCTTTTTTTTTCTTTTTCTTTTTTTTCCCTTTTGTATGGTAGAATTAAAGTTAAAAACCTAATCCAACCCCAACTTCACCTTTGGTTAAAGGAGGCCGCCCTCGAGGCTTCAGTCATCCTGTATCCTCATCACTCACTTCTTCTTCACGTTGTTTATCCACATAGTTTCAATTATTATTTTTTAGGAAAATAAAAAGGGAAATTTATATATGATGGTGGAGACATCAAATTGTTATGTTGTGAGGTTGTGGGAGAGGGTTGAATGTGACATTGCGAGAGGATAGTAAAAATAGGGTTTCAAGTTGCAAAGAAGGGTTAATGATAATGATAAATTTGAATGACAGACCTTCACACATTGTTGTGCACAACATACTACGCCACACCCACCTTCACCCTTAACTAGAGATTTGAGAACCCTTAATTGTAACTAGGAAAGGAGGAGAGTTGCAGGAAGGACATAAAAACTCTAACACCATTAACTAACTTTTGGTTTCAATGACAAGTTAGATTTTTTAATGTGTATTGTGTAATATATGACCGATATATTCTTGTTAACCAATAAGAACATCAAGTCGGTAAAGACATAACAACTTGATGACTTAAGACGAAGTCATATCAGTAAGAACATCATGGCCATAATAGCAAGATACCTTGTTCCAGTAAAAAAATTGCAAGCCTTAAATCAAAATCAAAACATGTAGATAACTTTCTTGGCTCAAAGTAGAAAATACTTAGCCAAATAGTGACATCCCTTGGTTGTGAGAGTTATGAGAGTTAGCATTTTATTTATATGCAAATTGGTTTACAAATTGTTCTTTTTTTCCTCTAAAACACAAGAATATAATTACAAGGATAATAAGAAAAGATAAAATTACAAAGATAAATAAAGATACCAAGATAATAACTACTTATCTAGTCTTCCTTTTTGTTAACAAAATTTAAAATAAATATATGACATATCTAGGCCAAATTTCCAGGTTCATAAACTTTAGGTTGGTTTTTGAACGTTTAATAACCACTTTTAAGTATCAGATCAAATCCTGAATGACAAGGACGACACACACCTCAATCCTGATTAAACACATAAATAAGGATTAAGCATGATTGAGAAAAAGATTAAGACATACGATGGATTAACAAAACACTAAACAACTTAAGAAAGGTAATTTGCTTAGGTAACATACCTATTAGGTAAAAGCTCATGAAACTACTATAAATAACAATGTTCAAGAGGTAATTATTACATATTTATTTTAGCATTTGTTACTGTCTTACACACACATATGACTTAAGCGTTAGTGTGTCTTTGCAGACACCTCAACCCCATTGGAGACGTCTTTGCCTGGTATATTTCAAACTACCTTAGTGTTGGGAGAAGTACATCTCACATGGAACGAAGGAAGGATGTTTAGGAGTGCTTCTCATGGGACCATTTTAAGGTATATCTCGATCCTACAATAGCATGTATACTTTAAAATTGAGATGAAATATAATTTTAGTCAATAAATTGAATTTTTTTAAAAATATATTTAATCCTATTTTATATTTCTATTTTATCTTTAATTATATTTTAAATTTTAAAAAATATATAATATTATATAAAGAGATACCCATATTTAATATTTTTATTTTTTAATTATATTTTAAAGTTAAAAAGATAAAAAAAACTACTCAAATATAAAAAAAAGTGACTATTATCTATTATGGTTTTTTTTGTTATCTCACCACCGTTATTAATATTAGTACTTTCTTTCCTAAAATATACATAGACACAATGTTTTTATGAAATTGCGTAGTATTTATGATTTTAATTATTAATTTAATTATATTTAGAAAATAAAATTCAACCTGCTATAGCATATGCGTTAAATAAAAAATTGTCACGTCAGTTATAATTATTTGGAATACGTTTTTCTGTAAATGTGTATGCAGAATACCATTTTTTTCTCACATGCATTAATTCTTAAAGGAAAAACTGTTTAGCCAATAAAAGTATTCTCAGAAAGAAGAGGATTTATTTGTCAAAAACCTAAACTCATAAGTAATAATTTATTAAATTGTAATTCAATTAAAAGTAATTATAAAATGGTTCCCATTCCAGATAATGCAATAGATGTTATCCTAGCTTCAATTCATTGAGTGTATATTTAATTTTGGTGGAAGATTAATTATTTTATTTTATTTTAAATGTGAAGAAAGTAATTATTAGTAATAGCCAATAGCCTTTAAAAAATTACCAAAATGTTATCAACAAAAAGATATGCACAAACTACAAACAAACCGTCGCAAATATCAACACACCCAAAGACAAATTTCTTTGGTCCTTAGCGTGTTCGCATTGAAAGTATTCCAAATCTCGATCAGAAGGATTCTTGTTTTTTTTTTCTTTTCTTTTTTTGTTAAATATACTTTCATAATTTTTTTCTTTAATTACTTCAGACACATGGAAAATTTTGATGTGAAAAAGAAAAAGGTGGTAAGGTTTTAGGACGTGTCCCAGGAAAGAAAAAAAAAGATGAAGAATTATGAGAGGCGCGTGGGGGCAAAACGGTCTAATCATATTGAATTCAGGTCCTACCAGATTATTTATCATTTATCATTTATATATCTATAAATCTATAAAAAAAAGAAAAAGAAAAAGAAAAATCTGGCTTGGGTCGCGAAAGAAAGAAGTGAAGCACTCTCTCTCTTCCTCTCTCGCGCTTGGTTTTGTTTTGTGCTTTTTTTCTCAAACGGTTTGGTTTTTGTTTTTATTTTTGTTTACGTTGACAACTTCACCAACCATCTTTTTCTTCTCTCTCTCTCTCTCCTCTGCGCGCGACGCAGACCCAACTCTTTCTCTCTCTTCGACTCAGAGAGAAAAGAATATTTTCGTATTTTATATTTATTTTTCTGAAGAAACCATTGTTGAAAACGCTTAAGCCTAACCTCCTTATCCTCAAACTCAATTCTTGCACATCCTGAGAGCAGGTATTATCTCTAATCTACTTCGTATCTCAATTTTATTCTTCTGTTTTTTATTTTCTGTTTTCAATTTTTGCTATATATATTATTATTATTATTATTATTCGGTTAACGTATCTGCACCTAGGAACGCGTGTCAGCGTCTGCATTTTCTGTAAGTAGGGTTTTCTTTATCAAAATTTCCCCTCTCTTTCCGTGCAGAGCGTCTCAGGATAATGCCGCTTTCTAGGGTTTTCTTTCCGGGCTGTGGTTTTCCCGTGGAGGCAGTGTTCGCCACTCTGCTTTAATTCGAGGTACCGTTTCGTTGGGGGTGTGTTGTGAGGTATTGGTTGGTGCATTGTTGCGATTCTTTTATCTTTGTACGTTTATCGGATTTTTGAAGTTAATCAGAGTGTGACGGGTTAGTGGTGGTGCGGTGTCATTTATGATTCTTGAATGATTGAGATGGGGGCGTATGGGAGATCTGCTACCGTTAATGATCCCTCTGGAGGGTCTGCTATTGAGCAGCATTTGTGCTCAGAGGTTGCGGAGCAGGTTGTTTCTGTGCAGGAGTCTTGTTCGGAAGTGGCCTGCAATGTTGTGGACTCTAATGCTGACCTCTCCACTGTGGCCGATGGTTATGTGGGAGAGGACCTTGTGGGTTCTGCTAGGTGTCTAGATGAGGGGTCTTGTGATGCTCTGGGTTTGGCAAGTGAATGTGAAAATGCTGATTTGTTGTCACTGGAGAAACCCATTGAAGATGATTGTCTGAATTGTTTGGGGGTTTCTTATGGGGGCATTGAAGTTCCCTGTGCTAGCAGTGGCTCTGAGGGGAATTTTCCGGGTGAGGAAAACATTGATTTGCGGTCGCGGCCCTTGACTACTGGTGATTCACCGAGGCTTTGTGCTCAACAGGAGGGGCCGAAGGATGATAATAGCCACATGTCACCTGCAGCAGGAGATGAGTCCGTCGTCGAAGGAGGCAAAAACGAGGACACAGGTCTTTTTGGTGATGTTTTCAATCATGTTCTTGATTTCAGGGACTCTGAAATGTCTTTGGAATTAGAATCTGTGGCTGACTTGTTAGTTGATTGCAACCAACAAAATGAGCAGCAGGAAATTATGAGAAACGCAGACCCCTTGTTGAATGTTGTGGAAAAATGTGATAATCCAATTGGGACAGAAGCAGATGCGTGCAGGCAGATATCTCCTACTGCGGATATGGAAGTGCCATCTGGTGCATTATGTGCAGATACCGAAGTAGAGAGCACAAGTGATCCAAAAGATGGTGAGGTCCAGAATAGTACTTGTGAAGAAAAGGTTAAAGCTTTTGTTGATGAAAAAGTCATTGTCATTAATTCATGTGTAAAAATATTATCCTCTCCAGGTTGCCATGGGACTGTTGAGAGCTCATCTGTATATTCTCCTTGTGAGCCTGCCTTGTTGGATCCAGGGTGTGAAATAAAGAATGATGTACTACAAGTAGAAGATGCTTTCTGCAAATTGAAGGATTGTTCCTCAGAGGAAGCTAGCAACTCCACCTTTAGAAAGCCATTTTCTCCAGAGTCAGGCCTGCCCTCGGTTGCTTCAATTGCCAACTACTCTTCAAAGGATGTTTCTGATCACCATCGTAAGGGTGATGATGTTTCTACTCCTACTGCTACCAATAATACTGTGGACGATGCAGGGCAGATGGTTAATGATGGAAAAGAAGCAGTTAATGTTGATTGTATCACTGAAAGCATTCCATTACTTTCTCAAAGGAATAGTCGAAGAAGTAAAGTAGGCCGCAAGACACAAACCAAAAAGGCTTCAAGAAGAGGTAAGAACAAAACCAAGGTGACATGTCCAAATGGGGATTATATGAAGTTATATTCAGAGGCTGCTAGAAAGAAAAGAAGTTGTATCTCCAAACCAGCTCGTTCTTCTATCTGGGGATTGATTGGGAATATTGAACATTTTTTTGAGCAAGATAATGAGCACGCAGTTGCTGAAGCTGTGTGTCAAGAATTGGGGAAGGCTAGAAGCAAGCGTCAAAGTGGGAAAGCAGTTAAGAATAATGCAAGTACTGGCTCATTGAGTTCAGTACAGAACTGTCCTGTTTCAACCACCCGTGTTCGTCTAAAGATCAAATTTGGTAAAGAACCTGATTTAAGTTGCTCAAATGTCTTGACTCCTGAGTCTGTTGATGGCTTGGCTTCTGCTTCCTACTTGGAGTCTGGTTCAGCTTCTCAGAAAATAGCCAGCAATCTCGAAGATAAAATGTTGAAAGTGGTGACATTGGGCAATACAGAATCTTTCAACAATAACGCGGATAAGGATGATCTTGTTCGAAATGGACAAGTGGCTAATAGCCTCGTAGAAGGACATACTGAAATAACCGAGAAGGCAGATGGAGATGTAGAGGAACCTTGTCTTGCAGCTCTTCCAGAGAAGGTGGTTGAAGCATTGATTGAACCTATCAACAACAAGGGTATGGATCCTGGAACTTCACCTGATTCTGAAGTTATCAATTCAATCCCCGAAGTCCAGGTTGGAGAGAGACATGAAGAAGATTTACATGATGCTGTTTTAGGTTCTTCTAAAGAGTTAAATTCTAAAGTGGATGCCACTGTCAGTAAAAGAGGGAAGAAGAAAGACAAACTTATCTGTTCAGGTGTTTGTATCACTGAAGATGAATCTCAAGGTCCGCCTAGGAACTGTAGAGGGAAGCAGTCAAAGAACCGCAGGGGTAAGAAAAATTGTAGGGATGCAGTTAGCTCTTTGGAATTGTCTACTCTCACTCAGATAAGCAAATCTGTGAGCAGTAAAGAATTGTGCCCGGAATCTTTGTCCCTTTCTGGAGAGACTGGACTTGGACGCTCTGCTGAGGCTTTGACAGTTAAAAATGACATGGACATTAATACAAGTTGCAAACCATCAGTTGACAGTGGATTTTTAGAATCTCAGGTTTCTGAGAATATGCCATCTTCTGCAAGGCCTTTGGGTCGTAAACTACCTAAAAGTCTTAGACCCAGTAAAGTTAGCAGGACCAAATTTAAAGCTTCTGACTCGGCTGACAGGAAAAAGACTACATGTACACGAAAGGAGAAACAGAAAAGGTCAAGTATTAAGTCTGAAGACAAGAGAAAAGGTGCCTCTCTTAAAATTACATGTGAAATGGAAGATCGCCCACATGCAGGTAGTTTTATGTGCCAAATTGACAGCATCATGTGTGGCATTTTTTGTTGCATTTTGGGTTAATATGAGACTGACGTTGGGTCCTTCATGATTATCCAAATTTTATTTTATTATTTTTTGATATTTTTTGTGATAGTTATATAGTATGACAAGGATATGTTTAATTTTTGTCTCTTAGAAGCAAATATTGGAAATCATAAGCTGGTGGATGCTGTTGGAAAAATTGACGCCGAGGACAACAAAGTATCAGTCAACAACATATCTAGTTTGGACATGCCGTCTGGTGTTGGACTGGGTGGTCAACTTCCGTCTCCCCGTAATGCGTGGGTGCGATGCGATGATTGTTACAAATGGAGGCGAATTCCAGCTATGCTTGCAGACCTAATTGATGAAACTAACCGTACCTGGTATGACTTGTTTCATTCTATTGTTATTTTTCTATAATACATGCTTAGAAGCTGAAGAGGCAGAATATGATATAATCACATATTTGTTTGTAATAAATTTTTTCACAATTGTCTTCACTTTTAATTAATTGACCATGTGCACCAGTGATTATTTGGGTTTTTGCATAATTTTCGTTAATTAGTCATGATTTATAGTTGTAGTTAATTGTTCTGGTTGTCTTATGTCTTTGCATATGGAGGCGTGTAAAGAAAATGTCTTAAACATATTTTTCCCAGTTCAAATAACTTGTATATTTTCATGGGTGATCTTCTTTTGAAGGACATGTAAGGACAGCGGTGATAGTGCTTTTGCTGACTGTGCTGTTCCTCAAGAAAAGTCAAATGCAGAGATTAATGCAGAGTTGGGATTATCAGATGCCTCGGGTGACGAAGATGCATATGAAGGCTCCAAAAATTTTAAGGAATTAGATTATCGGCCTCCGTTTGGTATGCTACATTTGTCATGAGTTTTTTATTTTTTAAATGAAATCTAAGCTTGACAATATACTGTTTTAGGAATTCCATTTTTGTCTAAGTGTCTGATGTTTAATTTGCTCTATGCATTGCAGTTTCCCAGGGGTCAACTTTTACCCATATATTCACCAATGAATTCCTGCATCGTAGCCATAAAACTCAGACTATTGATGAGGTCCTGAATTATTCTAGTATTTAATTGTTCCAAAGGAATACCATATTACGTAATTTGATCAAGTTTACCTGTGTTTGTTTTAGAATACACAAGTGATAATGTTGGATTAGTGAAACTGGTCATGTTGATTTCTTTATATGACTTACAGAGGGATTGAGAGCTTTGATTTGCCGATCTGCATATGTTCTTTCTTTATTGAGTACATTTGCACTACATTTTATTCCAGGAGGGTTCTTTGATCTCCTTCAAGTTTACCTCCTTTTATTATTTTTTCTTAAGAAATGTGAAATAGGTTATAATTTCATGGAAGCCCACCTGAATCAGAGTTGATCAATATCTAGAGCATATACCTGAATACAGTGATGGAGCTAGACTGTGTTAGTTGGGGTGGCACATAAACTACCTTTTAAATGAAACTATTTCTATCTCTTATTATAAAATTTCATTTGTTGGGGAATAATCATTTCATAAATTTAGAATTCCAATAATCTTTTGATACATGGGTCTTGTAAAGAGTAATATTATATGCAGAATACCTCACATTTTGTAGACACCACACAAATTTCATATATTTGAGAACGTTTACTGGATTTGAAAGAATAATTGTGGTTGAATTACTACAAGTCACCATGTAATGCATATATATTTACATACATATATATATATATATATTAAAAAAAGTACTACCTTACAAGCCAATAGATTTGAGTCATTAAATTACTATCTGAAGGAAAAGTGTTGTATTGCTATAATATTGATTAAGGTTTTCTCTTGATATAATTTTCTTTATATTATTAATTAATTAATTACTGTTATTATTATTATATTGTAAATCTTTGCCTTGCTTCCAATTTCCAAAGTATGTCTTTCTTTTGCTATTACAGCAGTTACTGTCAGTTTTATTTTACATTTTGATTGTGGTTTATTATTTAATCATGAAGGATAGCACTTAGGTTTCAATTACGCTCTTTGGTATTTGAAAATTGAGCATCTGTTCTATATTCCTGAATTCATTACTCCTCTTAATATGTATCAGATAATGGTTTGTCATTGCAAGGCAACTCAAGAAGGAAAGTTGGGCTGTGGGGATGAATGCCTAAATCGGATGCTTAATATTGAATGTGTGCAAGGAACATGCCCGTGTGGGGACCGTTGTTCTAACCAGCAGGTCTATAACCTTGTTTTTTTATGAAATATATATTAATATTTGGTCTTTTTGACAAATTGCATGACTGTCAGATAACTGTTTGATTTCAGTTCCAAAAACGCAAGTATGCTAGCCTGAGGTGGTTTAAATGTGGGAAAAAGGGTTATGGACTAAAGGCACTTGGCAATGTGGCTAAAGGCCAGTTTCTTATTGAATACGTTGGAGAGGTAAAGTGTACAGTTCCTTTTTATTATCCCTATCCTAATTTAGCAGTTTTACTTATTATTTTGTTATAATACATGATCTTTTGACTGTTGAGGATGCTTATTAATTTTTGTGATCATATTTATGCTGTGTTCTTGGGGAAGGAAGATTTAGTATTGGTCTCACCGAACTCTTCTCTTTTTGTTTCATTCCCCCTAATCATTTCTTTTTGCCGAGTTTTAGTTTAATTACCACCATGTTCATATAGTCTATGGTTGTATGGGGATAAAGAATAGCTTATGTCTGACAATCAACTTACTTTTCTTGTTAATGGAGGATCCTCGTAAGAAGATTGAATGGATTCTGTAATTAATGGATTATGTTATATCTTATAGTGTTGGAATTTGCACTGCTATTCTTTATTGGGGCATTCATACGCTTTGTGTTGTACATGCAAAGGTGATGCGCAACTTGTGCACATCATTCAGTTTTAGGAACTTAAATATCTAATATATGGTCCAAACAGGTGCTTGATATGCAAACGTATGAGGCACGGCAAAGAGAATATGCTTTGAAGGGTCATCGACATTTCTATTTTATGACCTTGAATGGCAGTGAGGTATGAATTTAACCTGCATATTTGTGTTTTAGCAAAGTAAAATTTAACTGTAGTTGGGTTGGAAGCGCAATGGATTTGTTCATGATAGCATGTTACACAAACAATTGTTTACATGAATAGATAGTTACTAGATGTTATTTAACTTCTCCTATAATACATTCCTATTCACGTGCTTTGGAAATTACCTTCTCTTCCCTCCCTTCAAAGAAAAATTAACAGGGAAAGAAAGCTATTTTCTCGGAATAAAATTCTTTTTCATTACATCTCCTGATCTTCTAAGTGCTATCAGACTTTAGAAGCACATCATCCATATTACCTTCCCCTTAACCCATAGAGAATTAGGAAATCCAGAAACCATCTCATTGTGAAAACCACACCGTTGAAGGGAAACTTGCTCTACCATCCTATAATTGATTGTGAAACGTATCTTGTTTGGAATAATTTACTGTTTTTGATAAGTTAAATGAATATTCTGTTTTACTTCCGTCAACAATTTGATTGGGATTCCACCCACAATTGAAATAGAGAGGTTAAAATTATGATTATATTTCTTGACTGAAAATGGAGCATAGAAAGGAGAAAGATCTCTCCTAAAGCCTCTTTTATTGTTCAGTACTTGCTCAATTCTCAAACGCTAACAAGTAACAATGTAGAATGATTCCTCTTACCCTTCCATTCTCCTATTTAGTTATCTAAATAATCCTGCTGACTAGCTGTTCTTAACGAGAACCTTTTTTTTTTTTTTTTAAGCAAATATCTTTGACTCATCTGTAATATCATAGCTTGTGTGAATGGAAATTTTGAAATTGAAGGATAGCTCTTTGAGCTATTCACACCTCTACTACTGATTTATCTGGATTGTGCATTTATTTTGCCACATTTTGTGACTGCTTGATATCTCAATGCCACAAAGCATGCCTGGATTGTTGACATGTTTCAAGTTTTTCAGTTTTTGCTATTTGCTTCATATTGTAACTAGTCTGAGCTTTAGTTGGGTCTGGAATTGTGTCATCTAGCTCTTTCAGCATGATTTGTTATTGTCTCCCTATTACTATTAGTTTTTCAGCTGTTAGTTATTAAAGACTACTTTGTCATTTACAATTCTTTATTTTCAGGTAATAGATGCAAGTGCTAAAGGAAACTTGGGGCGTTTCATTAATCATAGTTGTGATCCTAATTGTCGGACAGAAAAGGTGACTATTATTACCTTTCTTTAGGTTTATTTAATAAAGGCAATGATACTACTACCGGAGAACCTTTTCTTTTAATTACTAGGAACCGTTTTCTTGACTATATTTTTTGCATTTTGCTTATCTTTTACCAGGAAACGTCGATGTTAGCTTTTCCTGAACATATTATTTAATGCCGTTTGGCATATCAATTCCTTGAGTATGAATTTCATAATTAGGCTGTTGTTTTCAATTACTTGATCTTGTGTTTGATCCTTTTTTTAACAGTGGATGGTGAATGGGGAGATCTGTATTGGACTGTTTGCATTGAGGGATATTAAGCAGGTGTGCATTCTGCCTCCACTTACTACTTTCATGTGTGTTGTTAATTCCACTAGATTTTGCAGTTTTGTGTTGTATAACATTGTTGCTTCTATGTTTCAGATTGTGTGACCTTGGAAGTTTGAACAATTAACTTCAATTTCTTTTCTTGTTTGCAAGTCTTTGTGTATTATGATTATCAAACATATGGGAAAATGTGAATCTCTTTACAAACTTTTGCATTTTAAGTATGAAAATGGTTGGTTATGCCGCCTCTCCGCAAGATGAAATATAAAATATTTGGTCATTTGAGCCAGAAATATTCTAATTGAACAAATGGTTGGCTGATTAATGGTTTTTTTGAGGACTTGGGGGTCCTATTTTCATACCTTGAGTTTTGGATTATGAGACTAGAAAACTTTAATGTTTAGTATTGTGTGTTAAGCTGAACTTTTTTACCAATACCTTCCCCAGGATGAAGAATTGACATTTGACTACAACTATGTAAGGGTTTTTGGTGCTGCTGCAAAAAAGTGTTATTGTGGTTCACCTAGTTGTCGAGGTTATATAGGTGGTGGTGATCCACTTAATGCTGAACTGATAGTTCAAAGTGATTCAGAAGAGGAATTTCCAGAACCTGTTATGCTTACGAAAAATGGTGAAATTGAAGAAGCACCCAAGTATTTTAATAATGATGATACAGAATCTGCTAGAAATATGTTAAAAGGCAGGGATGCATTGGAAAAGTCTACAAGTGCTATAGATTCAGTTGGCTCTCCAGAAAAAGAAAGTTCCATGAACCCTGCCTCTGCTGTTTCTCTGTTGCACAGCTCAGCAGAAATGGAGGATTCAAAGGGCAAGTTACCATCTGCCGTTCGAGTTGAAGAAATTTCTCAACAAATGGAGGATGTAACAAGCAAACCCATGCCTGCCGTACAAGGATATGAAAAGGAAAAGGAATCAGAGTTTGCAGACAAAACTTCTTCCACTCAAAGATTAGAGACTACTTCTCCCCTTACAGCTGCTAGCAAAATTTTATCTAATTCTACTGGTAGTAATAGGGAATCCAAGTCTGAAATAATTGAAGGCAAGAAGAATCCCAAACTAAATGGTTCTGTTAAAAAGGGAAAGGTCCATACTAATCCTCCAAATAGCCTTAAAGCTGAGGTGACAGCCAATCGATTGCAGTTGTCCTCTGTCAAACCAAAAAAGGTTGAAGGTTCTTCCAATGGACGGTTTGAAGCAGGTTGGTCATCCTCATTTGTTTTGCAACATGGTCATTTAAATAATTTTTAATGGATAAACCTTTTTGTATCCTGCAGTTCAGGAGAAACTTAATGAGTTGCTGGATGGAGATGGGGGAATAAGCAAAAGAAAGGTAAGTACTATATAGTTACCAAGTGAACATCTCCAATTTATTACTTCTGAATGGCTTAATGTTGAAGGTATTGCGGGGCTTGCTACCCGGGCAGTTTTATGTTTAGTTTTCGCCATTTGACTGCCCTCACCCTTTTTCTTGTAACAGGACGCTACCAAAGGGTACTTGAAGCTTTTGTTTCTCACTGTGGCATCTGGTGATAGAAGCAATGGTGAAGCAATTCAAAGGTCCTCTCATCTCTGCCTTTCTGTTTTCTTCATTAAAGAACTCATTATATTCAGTTATATTAGATTTTTTCATTCTTCATGGACCTGTCAATACATTGTAAAGGTGATTTTAAACTTTGGTTGCAGTAATCGAGATCTTTCCATGATACTTGACGCCCTTCTGAAAACAAAATCTAGAGCAGTGCTGAATGATATAATTAACAAAAATGGTAATATATATTTTGCTTGCTATGTGACGCAGTTTTCTCTGTATATATCTTAAATGTGTAAACCTCATTGGGTATTTTATTGGTTTTCAATGTAACTATATTGTTGTTTCTCAGGTTTACAGATGTTACATAACATTATGAAGCAGTACAGGCAGGACTTCAAAAAAATTCCAATCCTGCGGAAGCTTCTGAAGGTGCTTAGATTACTCATATTTTAGGTTTTTGTTATATTCCTTCTGACTAAGAGGTTATATATATATAGTATTTGGATATAGTATTTCAAAATTTCTTAAGGATTTTTTTATACTAAAGAGGGTTTAAAATGCATAGGAATTTATTTGCTTCAAATAAATTTAGAAGGAATGTGAAAGAAGTGTGGAAGGGAGGAGGGAGAGTGGTGCTGTGAAGTCAGAGTGCACATAAAATTTCTGAGTGAGAGTTGACAGTGAGACTCTGTGGAAGAATGAAGGAATTACCTTTTTCGGAGTTATTTGAAATCTTTTCATTTTGCATTAAAAAAATCCCGTGAAAAACTTCCATCTTTTAATTTTTTTTTGGATTAAATACTCTTAAATTTATTTTGAATTATGGTATTTTAAATCCTCCTAAAATTTGAATTCCTCTTGAAACTTCATTTTTGTGATGAATTCTCGATTTTATATGATTGTTCTGATGCTATTTCTTACCTAAAACGTAAAAATATATTATGCAATTCTCCAATGGAATTGTTGTGAACTCATAAAGCTCATAATATATTTTATTCCTCTTCATTATCTGGAATGTTCAATCTGGTAATTGTTGCTTAGGTGCATAAATTTGACAATCCTATATTATTTAATAAGTTTGTTGCTGGTAGATCTTAGTCTTTTCTATGCTGTTCATCTTTCTTCATTCTCTAAGTATTATTATTAAGATAATATATTGCTCGGACACCTCTATTTTTTGCAGGTCTTAGAGTACCTAGCAGCAAGCAAGATTTTGACACCTGAACAGATTAATGGTGGTCCTCCGTGTCATGGGATGGAGAGGTTAGAAAATTTTAAACTATAACCTCCTGAAATTTCACGGGGCAATTGTATTATTTGTTGTATTGTAGAACTGAAGTAGCAGTTTTCATTTATGTTTCTTCATCACCTATTTTTGATTGGCAAGTATGAATTTGATTGACACATAAGATACAAAAAAACATTTTTGTCAAAGTGGTTTTAAGCATGAAATATGTTTTCTTCAGTCATCACCCTTTTCCTACTACATATTTTTGGGAGGGAATTGAATCAATTGACCGTTTGGTTTTCACTTACCCTTAATAATTTGGAGATGTAAAATCTCTTGCAACTTTTTTTTTTTTTTTTTTTTACGTTTTACTAGTAGGACATGACATTTTTTGTATTAATCGATAAGTATTGATATTCTTGGTGTACTTGAGATATTAGAAAATGGTAATAGAAACTAAAAATCAGAATGATAAAGAAAAACTTCTACCGAAAATTGTTAGAGATATGTAGAAACTAACAATCAGAATGAGAAAGAAAATAATTTTTACTGAATATTGTTACAGATATGATTTGATTGCTTTAAATAGAGAGGTGTGATATGATTTAATAGGGAAATATCTTACGAAATATTTCTCATTATTAGATATTGATGGTGTCTTATTATTGTATCTCTTCTTTATTATAAATAAGAATAAGAATATTCTTGTTTGCAGCCGAGATACTTAATTTATTATATTCTTTCTTGGTTTCTCTTTTCTCAACATGGTACTAGAGTGGTGTCATCCTCCACTGATCTTTTTTCAGTAATCCTTTCAACAAATAGGATGAATGAACTAGTAGAAGAGAAATTTCTCCAAGGATTGCCACTTCAGACAGATCTGATGCTTAATTTTCTAATGACAACTTTTCTTAGTGTACCCTTCTTTCCTTCTTCCTCAATTCATATCTAATAAGCATGTTGACCGATTTCGCTTGTATTGCTTTGTGGCTTTGCGTCCCAGAAAAGGAACTTGTTGGTCTGTGATCATAATTCCTCTTTCATCGTCTTATATCAAGTACTGGGATATCTTGTCGCGTAATTGGAAGGAAATTTTGATTTTTGTAGTTAATATCCCAATGAATGTTTGAGTAGAATCAATTTTGCACTTCTCGTGAAGTATGCACATTTTATCTTCAGTCAATATGGTGTCAATTCGGTCCCCTTTATGATTTTGGGCTAGCTGCATTATCTTTGATGAAGCCCAATTGGAAGAATGTCCATTATGGCAGGGTTGATCACTGGTAGTGATTTAATAACCACACGGAAGCTGGCATCCTGTGGCTCCAGTGGTGGTGGAGATATGTCTAGACAGTATGTAACCTGGGCTTTGACTGCAGCTATTTGTGATATCTGACTTGGCCAAAATTCCATAGCTGTCATCATTGAAGCCCTCATATTGACAGTGGTTCCTGTCTCTTTGCTCCTTGGCCTGTCCATTGTGTCTCCAACAACGCCTTTTACTTTTTTTCCCTTTTTCTTGTTTCTTTATTACCCTGACACTGATTTTTCAAAACCTAAATCCTTTATTTGGTTGCTCCACCTCTTTCCCAATGTCATGCAACATACACCGAGTCAAGTTTTGACTTCATCTCAGTATTGGGTTGTTCATATATTACTGCACCTTACTGAACTTTTCAGTGGCATAATTCATTAGGCTTATCCTGCTACTCACGTTTCTGGCCCGAGAACAGGTCTCAACATACTTATTGGAGATCTTGTCACTCTTTGCTAAGAATCTAGCTGCCAGTCTTACCCTCTGGCATGATTATCCCTGGGATGGGTTTCTGTCTCAATTTTCTGTTCTTGCTTCGAGGTAGTCAATTCTTCAAAGGCGTGGCTACCAAAGCTACCTCTGAATCTTTTTGATCAAAGTTGTAGAAAATTATTCTCAATCTGAATTTAGGATCTTTCTACTCTAGATATACAACCAAAGCATTGCCACACCTTTACACTTATAAATGCCAATTACAATGTATTGGATGAATGGATTTCTTGAACTCAATTTCTCAGTCCTAGCAATCCGTGCAATTGGATTTGCAATACTTAGTACTCACATCTCGTGCGTAGATTTTTGTTTCATTCTAAACCTATTGATAACATTGTCACTTACCTATTGATGTAAACAACACGAAATTTTCTGCCCTTTTGTAGTTTTTATCTTGAACCCTAACGTGGGATCAATTATTTCATTGCTGCGAATCTTCAAATCATTTGCATTTTTATTTTGACTAGAAAAGATGTTGTATTTTTTCTTCAAAAAATTTGCACTAATAATTTGTTTTTACGTTCAGCTTTAGAGAATCGATGCTTTCTCTGACAGAGCATGATGACAAACAGGTATCTGTTATACTAACTTGTTCATTCCAAAGCACACACAAGTGCCAAGAAATGTATTTTAGAGGATTTTTTCAACTATTTGTATATATCTGTTTTGGGGACAAATAATAGGATCTTTGAATATAATTGTTGTTTTGTTTGCACGTGTAGGTCCATCAAATTGCTCGAAGCTTCCGAGACAGATGGTTTCCCAGACCCAACAGAAAACATGGCTATTTGGACAGGGATGATAATAGAATGGAATCTCACAGAACTTTCAATGGTAACAGATTTTCAGCATCACACTGTCATAGACATGAACAGGATTTAAGGGCTGCAGAATCAATGGACTGTAGTCAGCAGTCTATGCACGTGACAACCCCAGTAGATGCTGATACCCAGGAAAGCTGTCCTGCCCACTCTGTAGATGGGGTTGAAATCAAAGGACCCAAAAAACGGAAGCGCAAGAGCCGATGGGATCAACCTGCGGACTCAAACTCACTTTGTGATGCTGTTATGAGCTCCATTGGTGAAAGCCAGAACATTCATGAGGATGTTCCACCAGGGTTTTCGTGTCCAATAGGTCCGTTAAATGCTTCTTCCCTAAACTCTGGCAATGTTGTATTGCAAAATGCAAGCCGTTCTGGATGTCCCTCTGATTTAGTAGTTGGTCATTCAAAAAGGAAATTTAATTCTCACTTGCCTGTGGCTTATGGAATGCCATGGTCCGTTGCCCAGCAATATGGAACACCTCATACTGAATTTCCAGAGCGCTGGGTCACTGCACCTGGCATACCTTTCGTTCCATTTCCTCCACTACCCCCATATCCTCGGGACAACAAAGACTCTCAACCTTCTAATAATAATAATAGTGCTATGATAATTGATCAGCCTTGTGAAGCTATGACAAGGGATCACTCTGCTGAAGTTAAGGAGGGCGATAACAGTAGTATGGTCACTTGTTGCGCAGATGATATGATTCCCAGCACAACTAGTGCTAACCCTCAAGAGTCAAACCTTCTGTTTGAGGAAAACGAAGCCAAACGAATGAAGGGTGACTCCCATGATTTGGTAACCAAGTACTATAGACAGCAGAAATGGAATAATTCAAAAATACATCGACCATGGTTCCGGAGGAATGCATGGAAATGTAATGAGAACAACTCTAATGGTGATATGTGCAGTATAGATGTAGATGTACCAAAAGAGTCGGAAGATAATTGTGATGCGGAGGATGCAATCTGTAGAGAGGAGAAAGGTGGCAATAATATTTATTAGCATGCACAGCAGCAATATTGTTCACAGGAAAAAAAGAAATTATTTTTGTTTTCTTTTTTCTTCCTTTTACATTAATGTACTGTCAATTCATTCGTTCCTGAATCTATTATTCAATGAAAATATCATTCAATTTCACCATTCCTCTCCTTTACTTTTTACCCTACACGGGAAACTCCTGTTCCCAATACTGATCCTGCCAAACCTTCAAGACGGGTGAGTGTTTTTCTTGACTTCTAATTCTCTACCAAAATGGAAAACCTATTGATGACTGGTAAGACTATTGTTTAACCGTTTCTCTATTTACAGATAAGTAAAAGTAATTATTAGTTCCCTTGCTCTCTCATTCCTGTCTGTCTGATTTATTATTTGAATCCCAAAGATCATTCATGTTCTTTGGGTCTCATATTTTGTAGTATTTTTTAGAGTTGGTTCTTTCGGATGCAACGGGATATATATGGTTCAAAACTTTCGAAGTTATACCTGTGAATGTCTTGAGAATTTGGGAAGAAATGTTTGTAGTTTTTTATAGGGGTAATTTCCTCTTTTCTTATATATTAGAAATGGTCAATGGTTTGCAACTTTAATTCGGAGTTGTTATTTTGTTCTAATTCTTCAACGGCAAACGGACGAACAGTATTTAAAGATTTTTCGAGGAGAGAAAAAGTGTCCAAGTAGTTAAAGATGAACAGTCATTAAATCGGGTGAAGACTTTACCCTGAAAACACACGGTTAGTCGTGTGATATAATGGTAAAAGTACCACTTGGAACACGCTGGTGAATGTATTGATGCCATCATTGTAGGTGAAGTTGGGTAAGCGGGTTATTTTTTTATTATTATTTTTTTAGCTTAGATCTTTAAAAACCGCCAGAGTCTAGAAATTCAGGTTTCATTAAATGTTTGGGGTTCTAGGTTGTTTCTTTTCTGTTTGTATGAGTGTTGTTCTAGTTTCCATTTCCCTTCTTTTAGGTTGAATGTTAAAGTTTTATAGTTGCTTAACATCACTTTTTTAATATAATGGTAACATTCTGAATATTCCAAAATTAATAAAATAATAGTATTAAATAAATATGATATTACCATTTTAAAATTTACAAAATGAAATATTTTATACGTTTTTAACATTCAAAGTAGATAAACACTATGGAAATGAAATACGTCTTAATGCTTCTATGATTATGTTTTAACAAAAAAAGTACAATAGTGTTCGTTAACAATTATAAATTTGCATCTTGAATGAAAAATAACAAACTACAATTTAAAATTACAAGATAAAGAATTAATAATAGTTGATAAATATATTTATCTATATTCCTTATTCTTATTAAATGTGTATTTTTATTTATTTCAAAAGTATTTTTAATCAAACAAAATATTTTTTTAGGTACCAATTTAAACGAATTTTCTACTCCTATTCCAACCTGAGTCGATTTTAATAAAACTAAATTGATTATTGAACTGATTTAATATGATTGATTTAAGATACTCCAAAATGATTTCAAAATAATAATTAAAGTTTTAAATTACCAACAAGAAAAGTTCATAGTTTTTTTAACATAATATCTTAAAAGTTGATTTTCGAGGGTACGATAATCTGGATTTCGGGTTAGATGACAGTATACTTCTTTTTCATTTACATTTTCAATATACTTTAAATTCTTATTATATCCAACATACATTTTCAAGCAGTGGGGATTTTATCATAAACTTAAACTCCGTTTGATCATTGATGATCATACAACAAAACAGGAAGAAAATGTAGAACACCAGAAGAATCTGTTAAGGAGACAGAATGAGTACGTTATTTTTGCTTTTGCATTTACAAATACCAAAATAAGTATACACAAAGCAAGTAACGATTCTCATATGAAGAAATTCTTCCCATATCAGTATACAACATTGCACAGAAATTGCTAATTGATTGAACTAACACAAATCCAAGCTTAGTACTCTGTATCAACATTTGGCAAGGGAGAAAGAAAAATGAATCCCCCTTCACTCTCTAAAAAGGGAAAATACAAACAATGTTTATGATAACAACTTCTCATCTACAACACACAAAAAGCTCTTTCATGTAGTTTTCTTTGGGCAACCAATAACACCTTACTAGTATCTCTTCAGCAAGCTTCTAATACGAACAAAGCACCAAGTTTTTACCAATGTCTTATGCTTTTTCCAACCATCAAAATACCTACCAATCACTTTCCTATAACTAGGTCTCTGCTGAACCAAAACCCAATACTCAGCAATGTTTGGCCTCCCAGTTATGTACTCTTTCTCTAAATCCAAGAGCACTAAACGAGACAACACTGGAATGAGCATCACATCAGCCATAGTAAACTCTTGACCTGCTAAATAAGGTGTTTCACTCAGCTGCTTCTCTGCTTCATCAAGCAGCCTAACCAAATGCTCCTTGCTCCTTATCAACACATCTGAATCTTTCACTCTCTCTTCAGTCTGATATGCTTCCTTTAACTTCCTATGGTAAGCACCTGCTAGTTCTGGAGACTCCGACATTCGAGCAATCACCACTCTCCTTAAGAACTTGGAAACATATATTCTGTATTTCTCTGGTACATGGGAAAGGGAAAAGTACTTTGGGTTCCATTCTTGTACCTTCTGCATCCATTCAATCACTTCCTTGTTACTGCTACTGATATTTTCAGACCCAGAGGAGAACACGGCGATTCTTTCTATGTACCTGAAAATCCAATACCACTATAAAATGTCCACTCATAAAGTTAACATAAAAGCATTTGAAAGTAATTCAACTTCAACATTTAGGTTAAGGGGTTAAGCTTTATCAAGCACCGTAAAACCCACTCCTTTATCCACAGTAGCATATATAGTGCTGCTATTGTTGCTCTAAGGGACTTGCAAAGTGATAAATAGATAATGGATTCTTTCATGCAGAATTTCCACATGGCCATGTCATGCGAAAATTTTGTGTTTCTCTCTGTCAAACATACAAATTTAAATATAGTTAAAATTTCTATGAAGAGACCATTTTCATTTGATATGTTCATGTGGAAACTCAACATGAGATAATCCATTCCATGATAAATATGTCGGAAGGAGTTCTGTCAGCATAAGAAAAATTCGTGGGGTAACTTCTTGTGCTGCATAAATCTTCTGAGTTAAACATAATCATAGAAATAAAATCTAATCTAATATAATCAGGAACACACATGTATTATTAAGAACTTTTTTTATTTATTTCTTTGTTGTCAAAACATACCAAATTTCATACATTGTACTAATTTATTTTTTTCAATATAAATAAGACATTTGTACTGTCTCAGAAACATGATTTCAGCTTAATGTTTCTCTTTCCCTACGGTTTAAGATGGTATTAGAGCTATTTCATAAGAAGGTATTAGAGTTTATTGGTATCTATCCCAGTAAGGTTTATTGAACTTATGGCGAATTATCTATTTCCATGCTAAAAATATCCAGTTCTCAGGTTTAGATATGACCAAATTATAATATATAAGTGGATAGAGATATACCTAATAAGCCTATTTTACAAGGTTGAAACTTAAAATCCATATTTTATAGATAATGTTTTACAAAAGGAAGACATAACATTAAGAGGAGGATGAGAGAAAAAGTTGTGAAGAGAGCCTACTGGATTATATCAATAGTCTTGTAAAGGATGTGAGAGCCATTTTGAAAAACTGGGAGTCTTCCACCAGGATTCATCTTGAAGAATGAAGAATCCAAGTTCTTTCCAGTCACAGGATTGACATGGTGTGATGTGTAATCAATGCTTTTCTCTTCCAACGCAAGTCTCACCTTCTGGCTGTCCAAATCAAATGGATGATGATACAATTGCATTTTCTTATCACCTAAGGAATTAGGAAGAAGCAGGATGTGCAAAAGGTGAAATATGTGTGCACCAACACCAGAAATCTTTCAGAACACTGAAGTCTGCAAAACATTGGTATCCAAGTTGTAAGTAAGCAACATCTGCAATTACAAATAAAACTCTAGAATTAAAGCTTATGAAGTGCAAAATCATGTGAGACAGGGTCAAGAAAAGGATAAAACATATTTTACTAGTCACTAATTATTTAGAAATTTGGCTGTCATGCAACAATAGCCAACCTGTGCAAGAAGCATCAAGAGAAGAACTAATGCCACATGTCATACACAATTAATAATTGATGCACAACACAGAAAATTCAAAGCCACATATTTAAGTATGTATTTCTGGAATTCAGTTTCTCTGCTAACTTTTGTTTTTGGTATCCTCTACTGTGCTTATAAAATACACTACTTTGATAAATTAAAAAGACTTCTAATATATTTTAAAACATCAAAATCATTATAGGCAAAACAGAGGACAGTAATAAAAACGCAGCAAAAATCTAAATTCGTATTCCATCATTCCAAATACCAGAAAATGGACAGGCAGCGTTGATTGTTAGTCTTACATCACTTTTAAGCAACGATGTATTATTAAGAAAAATTTCGAAACAAATACGAGCCCGTGTAAAAAATTAAAGAGTAAAAAGGTCTACATTCAGAAGTATATGAAAAATAAAGGAACATCCAACAAGAAACCATGATCCAACCCCAAAAATTAAGGATTTGATAAAAGGAAAGGTATCAGCCCAACTCAGATAATTTCAATGATCAGAAGTTAATAAACATTAGATGGGGTTAAGGGTGATGGAGTTCAGAAGATTCATGAAGTAAATAAAAACAATTGATGCGTGGGAGGAGTATAGAATTCTATAAAATAGTTGAGAAACCCAGAAAAAATGAAGTGAAAGAACAGAGAAGACAAGATGAGCATGAATAAGAATGAATGAAATGGATGAGAAAATACCAGAAAGAGAAGAAGCCTTGGAATGAAAAAGAAAAAAGGTTGAGACTTTGAGGATCGTGCGAAGAGTGTAGTGGGGAAGAACAAAAAGGAGTGTTTGGAAACCACAAACTGAATACTGATCAGAATTATAGAACAAATAAAGTCACACTTTAAGGTTGCTATTGGAACACAACGGCACACACCTCTACTCGCTCAGCTGAATCGACACTTGTCACGTAATAATTTTTCACTTTTCTATATATGGACCATCTTTCATCATCCTTTGACTCACAAAACTATATTTTTTTTAACAACATAAATATTCAGGAAAAAATTAAACGCGCTCCCTTAAACTCATTTATTTATAAATCAACATTTTTTATTCAATTTTAGGTCAATGCTGAAATATTATTTCTTTTATAGATAATTAATGGAAACACGCGGTTATGCGTACGTTTTTTCGTTGTTGTAAATAATTAATTAATAGAAATTAACGTGAATTAAAAAATAAAATAATAAAATGATTATTTTAATTTAGAAAATAATTAAATTTAAATTGACAATTAAAAAATATATATTATTTTAATTTAAAATAATAAAGCATTTAAAGATAAAAAAAAAAAAGTGTAACATAAAAGGACACTAACAGGAAATGAATTTTTTACGACCATTTCAATCGTGGTTCTCTTCCTTATTCTGTATTTATTTATGTACACACCAACCCCAATTATCCCTCTCACTCTCGTTTTAGTACGCATATTAATAAGAGACATTTGATGCGGGTTTTAAAGAGATGTAAATTTATAAAATTTTAAAATATAAAATATTATGAGTTATATAATTATAGTATAAAATATTGTAGATGTTGAAAATTTGTTAAATTATACAAATATGAAATATATGATAAATATAAGAGATATATTATGTGAAAAAAATTATTAATTTATTATATATATATATATATATATATATATATATTTATATAACAAAATATAATATAATATAACATATTTACAATATTTGAATTTTTATTTTCTAATTTTAAAATAATAACTAATTTCTAAAATTTAAAAGATTTTTTTTAAAAACAATAATATTTTTAAAAAATTAATTTAAATGAAAAAGATATTAAGTAAATATATTCATCAACCAGTCATATAATAAACTTTAAAAGAAATTGAACAAATTATGAATGAGGTTTCTTCACATAAATATGATATTGAATCTGATGAGTAAATTTGAAATTAGTTTGGAAGAAGTTGAAGTAGACCAACATAATGTTATCTTCAAATAATAAGAATTCAAATAATAAGAAAGTGATCAATTAACTAAATGGTCAATCACCAATCACTCGAAAACTATTATTAAATGACTTAAGGTGATTCTTTTTTAAAAATAAAATCACAAAATTGTTGATCTATAATTTTATTCCTTATAAATGGAAATTTGTGTGAGATATAGACTAAATAAATACGAACTTAAGTTAATACACAATTATAATTATGATACATAAAAAATTTAATAAATTCTCATCACTAGTTATTTTCTGCTACACTTAAAGCATTACAGTGAGACTCGTCTTAATAAAGGTTTAGTGGGATAGAATTATCCGCAAAAGATAATAATAACTAAATTAGTTTTCTATAGCTGTATTATATACTTTTTTTAAACTATATTATTTTTATTTTATTTTACATAAACTAATTTTAGTTAATGAAGAAAATTATCCTATTTTATTTTTCTTCATTTTTATCCATTTGTTTTTTTGGAAAAGCTAATATAAACATAAACATATCCATTTATAAAGTTTAATAGTATTTTAATCGAGGATGTAAGAAGTTTAATACTTCTTGATTTAATATAGATACTAACATATCGAAGTGCATAACGGGTTGGGCCATGAGATTTTCTGTTTTGGTTGGGCAATTACTTTCTGTAGCTTTACGTATTGTTGGGGAATTTCTTCCTGCACTCCCGTATTTTTTTACTGTACTAATAAGCAAGACAAAAAGTCAAAATTGCCCTCATTTTCTTTCCTTCTCTCCCACCACACTTCCATACCCCATCTTCTTCATTCAACTCCATCTCCACATCCACTCATCTTCTTCCACCCGACTCTAAAAAATATTTAAATTGTCCAGTAAAACAAACAAAAAGATTACAATAATATCAAGTGTAAATAAGAAGATAAAAATAAATAATGAAAGATGTTGAAAGTAAGTTCCAAATTCCAGAATATGTATAAATTCCAGATTGTATAAATACGTAATGAAAAACTACATTAAATGTACTTTTGTATTATAGATTATTCAATCAAAAAAATTGACTGTCTGATTTAAATTAGAATCGTACAATTTATAATTAAATTTATATTACGGATCAAATAAACTATATTACAAACCGTATGATTCAAAATATAAATTTGCATTATACATTGTACAATCTAAAATATCTGTACAATCCAAACTATAATTATAATACTTATATTTGGAATTTGAAAAAAAAAATGGAGGTACAGTAAAAAAAAAAAAATACTGAGACGCAGGAAGAAATTCCCTTATTTTCTGCAACTTTCATTTTACTGAAATTATGTACCGAGTAGTAACGAGAGCTATCAAACCTTGGCCGGATCCAACCCAAGAAGCTATTCAAAAAATTTGTTTGGCCCGTTCTATTTCTTTTTAAACAGACAGTAATTATTTTGTGTGGTCACTCATTTTAAAAACTAAAAAATAAACTTGTAAAATTTAAATAATATTATTGAATTTAAATTTTTCATAAATAATAAAGATTAATATATATATATATATATATATTAAAAAATAATATTATTTTTATTTTTCAATATATAATTATCATTTTATAAAACGGAGTTAGCTAAGTCTATAATCTAACCCGACCTAAGCCATTGTTAGCAGATGGATTAGACGAAAAACTTGACCTAATTTAAGCTACTATTTTTCAGTTTAATTTAACTTTAACCGCACCAATAATAACTACGTTTTTCAAATTTACTTTTTAGTAACTATTCCATCCGGATTGAATTAGAATTAGAAGAAGAAATATCTTCAAATACAAATAAATTTTAATTACTTTCATCATATTTGATAATATTATCCCGAAAATACCTTAATGTTATTTGTAATGATTTTTCTTTTATTGATATTATGGATTCAGAACTGACATTTTAATTTAAAAATACTGAACTATTTATTACACGTCCTTACAACACTCTGCCAAAAATATCAGTGGAAATTTCACCCTCTAGCTCAATTTTAACGGTGTTTTATGAAACTGGATTGGATTAATTTAAAAAAAAAAAAAAACTCCTAATTCATATCACATGCAAAAGAAGTTATTGTAGAAAAAAGAAGTTGTATTTAAATATGAGGTTGAATAACTATAAGCAGAAGAGATATTAAATAGACATAAATTCTCCTGAATCTGGTTATTCAGAAAAAGAGTTGGAAGCATGTGAATAGGTAGGTCCAATGGAGCCTCCAAACATTCACTTCAAAAATGCTCTCACATGCTTTCAGATTCTATTTTAGAGGAATCAATGTTCTTGTTGGTGTTCCAGATAAATATAATTCTATTTTTTTTATAACTTTATTCTATTCCAAATAATAAGTTAATGCTAAAGGCCTCTCCAACGGGACTATAACCACATTACATTAACCAGGAACTGGGAGCTATGAATAATTTATAGTTTTTTTTTTCTTTTTAAATTTCGAAAAGAAAGCACAGATATATGCTTATGTTTACGTTCGTTTCAAAATTTGGAAAAAAATACACTATTTATTTTATTTTTCGATATATATAATAATGTATACATAGATTAGGCAACAATAAAAAAAATATGATCTAATAAACAATTTTCTCATATACTAAGATATCATTTAGCCGAGCAAAACAATATGCAAATATCTTAAAGTTTCGAATTCAAGTCTTATAAATATAAAAATAAATTATGGTGCATTTTTCTTATTCGTAAATGAATTATTAAACCTTTCAGTCTATTTTTCGTTAAAAATGAATTATTACCTATACATTTTTTGTCATAAGCTAAATCGATTTTATAAATATTATTATACTTGAATGTTTTTTTTTTTCTTTTAGTTTTTACATTTTATTTAAATTCAACGTGCATGAATATTTTGGACAAAGCTAATCGGACCACTAATAACAAGTGCATATATCGTTGAAAGTCTCTGATTATTAAAGATAAGGTCAATTCATAATATATAAATGAGATGTAAATCTCATCTTATAAGTCAGTGTTGTGAGATTGAGTTAGATTTAAAAGTTCTCTTTTAAGAAATATGTATATACAGTTAAGTAAGGTTTGCATATTGTTGTCTTAAAGACAGTTAAGGTCACCAGCAGACAGACCAAGTTTCACTGTCATGAAATTTTTTTGCAGAAAAGTTAGTTTATGAAAAGAAAGAGAGAGAGATGAATGTGTGGTTTGCTATTGCCGCTATCTCTGGTGTTTCACTTTTGGTTAATATGTCATTTTGGTTTTCCAAACTCCATTTATTGCCAGAAAAAGACTCAAACTGTGTCCAAATTAAAATCATTGCATGTAACTCACAAACTTACCTTTTGTTTCCTTTGTATTAGGCAGCATTTCAACATAATTTTCTATGTTTATTTGTCCCATAAGTTACTTAGGCTACTTAGAAGCTATGTCCAAGAACCTTGTTTTAAGCCCTTAATTAAGCTCAAAGAAACTCTGCCCCATTAATGTTTTACTATTAGTTTTAGCTAATGAAATAGATACATATTCATTTTTTATGGTTTTTGTGTCTCAATGAATTGAATGATTTGTTAGTAAGCAATGCTACATATGTTATCTCATTATCTCTTCACCTTCTTGCTTCTAACTGCCGATGAGTAGCAGTTACATCATCTTTTTTTTCTTTTTATGATTCAAATTTTAAAAAATTATTATTCCATTCTAATCTCATCATCTTGTTAATTCAATAATACATTAGTTTGGCATGTTTTATGCTGAACTATATATTTTAATTTTGTACGGAGTCAACTTCAGCGGAAGAATATGCGCCATTCCTTTTGTCAAACCATTATTTATTTCAAATAATGATAGCAACAAAAATAGTAATAATGTTTTCATAACCATCAAATCAAACACCCTACCAACCTATATTTAATCTTTAATCTAAAAAATATTGTTTTATGGATTTCAATGATTTCTTTTAGTTTAGTTCTTATATATATTAGCATTGTTTGCAAATTAATATGAGAAAGCCATTTTTTAATTCATAATAATAAAAAGAAGAAGAAGTCCGTGAAAAGAAGGAGAGGCACCGACAGTGAGTGGGAAGAGGAAGAAAGAGGTTTGTTGCAGACATCTGGTTCATTAACATCAGCCTCCTCAATCCTATTATGGTCGGTTTCAGTAGACAGACACCTAGGTTGCTACATCAATTCAATCACAGTCAATAAATATGTAATCTTACAATTGCATTTATCTTTCTTCTTTAATGTTACTCAATTCTACATACAGAGTAGAGGGTTATCGCACAGCAGGTAATCTGTGTCTTGTATCTACATTTAATAAATTAATAATATAAAACAAATTAATAGGGTATTTCGATAAGTAATTTTAATAGGATTAATAATTTTTTAAAAAAATCTAATGTTTAATGACAAAATATGTTGTTTAGATATAATTTTTTTTTTCAAAATAAGTTATAAAATTTTATTAGACTAATTGTATTACTTAAAATCAAAAAGATTTAAATTTCATAAAAATAAAAGTAAAAATTAGAAAATCATGTTCATATTTTGGTTTCATAATTTAGGTTAACGTGTGTTTAGGATGGTCTAAACTTGATTAAACTTAGCTTGATCTGACGTAGGATTAACCCAACTAAGTTTGACATGATTTTAACTTGATGTCAACATGAGTCTAACTCGACCTAGCCTGGACCTGATCGAATTTGACTCGACATAAGTTGAACCTAACTCAACTTGACCGATCAAACTAGCTCTCATTGATTTGGGTTAGGTCGTCTCGCCTTGATCCAGGCTTAGCTTGACATGGTCTTGATCAGGCTAAGCCTGCTCTAGTCTTGATCGGACTATGACCTATTTGTGCCTAACTGAACTCGAATGAATATGGATCGACCTTTGACTCGAATATGAACTTGGATCCACCCTTAATCACCCTTGGTCGACTCAATTCAAGCCAACTTGACTCAACTCGGCTTACTTGAGTTAACTTGACTCGACCTACCTTTACCTGATCTTGGTCGGGTTGGGCTTGATCTAGTATTGATCAGACTATGCTAACCTAAGTCTAAACTTAGTTGAACATGAGTTGGCCCAACTCAAATGAATATATATGGACTCACCTCAACTCGATTGAATGTGAGTTTGTCCCGATTCAGGTCAACATGTGCTCTGGTTGATTTGGCTCAACCTTGGTCCAGTCCAACTCAGCTCAATTTGGGCCATAACAGATTCAACATGATCTTGATTCAAGCTAACTCAGTAAGCCTAATCTCTGACCAACTAAGCTCAACCTGAATCTAGATTAACTTGACTTAATCTGGACTTGAATCAACTAAGCTTAACTCGAGTCTAAACCAACTCAACTTGATTTGGACCCATGTCGAAACAACTTAATTGAGACCTAAGCCAACTTATCTTGAATTGAACTCAAATCGAATTCGGATTGATTTAACTTTACTTTGATTTAGATTATTAATTGAAATACTCTCAATAAAAAAATTAAAGTTCACTAAATTTAAATTAATTTATCTAAACAAAGCATCAAAACAAATAATTAAATAAGATCCATTCGAATTTAGTTTATATGAGTGTTCTTTTATGATTGAATTTCCCTGTCCAAGGTAATGATTTTCTTTTGTAGTATAGTATCACCATAACTGAAAGGTAAAACGAAATAAAGAGATTATTAAATTCAATTGCGACATCTCTGCGTTAAAGGATATGCTCGTCTAGTGTTGCGTGCAATGTTCTGTTAAATATTTAATTTTTAATCTTTCTTTATGTTGAATCGAATTCGGCTGATAAACATTATTATAGATTAAACTCTGGGAGTTGTTTTTTAAAATAAAAGCAACAAACTTATTATATCAAGAAGCGGATTCCCTACTAAATAATGGACAACTTCTATTACCCCAATTATATTAATTTGTCATTTTTTTTTATTTTGTGTGTATCTTGATGGATAATGTTGCATGTCATTAATATAATATAACTATAATGATATATTTAATTCAAAGTTATATATATATATAATCTTAATAATATATTTTTAGTACTATAAAGTTATTAGAAAGAAATATCTCTAGAATTATATTTTGGAAAACTAAAAAATATCTTTTGCAATACAATAACTTTTTTCCAATATGATTTTCTTATGAAATCTTCTACAAATATTTACACCGAAGAAAAACATCTCTTCGTGAAAAACGTTTGTCCTTGAATGCAGACAAATGCAATTGTACTTACGGTCCTTTTTCCCCTCGTGTTTTTAACTATATGTGGGATATAATTAATATATACAAATTATATAATATTATGTTTTTTTAATGCAAGAAAAAAAGTGATCGGTTTATATATATATATATATATATATATATATATATATATATATATATATATATATATATATATATATATATATATATATAACATTAGTTTCATGTATTTGAGACATTTGATTTGACATATTTTTTTAATCTAAAATTTTAAAATAATAACTTCATGAATTTTTTATTTTATATAATATTTAATTTTGTTTATTTTATTTAATATCTGATTTTGACTCATATTTAAATTATTTTTCATGGAAAAGAGGTGATGACTTCTTTTATTTTGTTATAATTTAAAAAAGAAAAGTTGAAGATCATAAGGATGCCCTCTCTCGTAATTGCCAAAAAAGAAAAAATAAAGTGATATTTATAAATTTAGAGAGATATACTTGTTTTATGTTAAATTTGATTCGGAGTGCTCAATTTTTATTTATGTTGAGTTTGTATAAATAATAAAAAAATGAATTTATTTAAATAATAAGATAAATGATTAATATAATAATTAACAATATAAAAGTTAGTTAACTAATGGTAATCAAAATAATTTTATAAAATAATAGTAGTAATAATTAGAACATCATAATTAATAATAATAAAAAAATTATTAAAAAAAGTGAAATTAACTCAAATATTTAGTATTTTTAACATATATATTTTTATATGAACATCTAGTATAAGTGTCAATGAAAATAGATCATTTCAATAAATTTTGGATGGTAGCTTATGAAAACAACTTACTCCTATAATCAATTAACTCAACTTATTTTAAATATTGCTTACTTAACAAGCATAAGTTCAATGAGCTGCTAAATAAAATCGTGATCCTTAATTATATTTGAAATGAAGTGTTTATAAAAATTCGTTAACTAACGGTTTGCTATCTACTATTCAAACCAACTAGTACACGTCTCTTGAAAGGAATGTTTTTAACATAAGTAAAATAGAAAGTGTATTTAAAAAACTTCATTTTTAACAATAATTAAAATTATATTAAAATAAAAAATGGGAATGGAATTTTTTATGTTCTGAAAAATATTGATATTAATATTAATTCAGTTTATACATGAATATCTAATTTAGAAAAAAAAAAAACAAATTTATGAAGTGAAGGAAGAGATTTTATGAAGTGAAGGAAGATAAAAGAGTGTGAATGGTTGTTGAATAATGAAATAAGAGAACGTGAAAAATGACCTAATAAAAACTTAAAAAGACAGTGAATGAAAAGTTATAAAGCAACTTCAAAATAAAAATTCCATTTGGTGCATTCGTATATGGATGTTAACACAATGATTGAAAACCAAGCAAATTAAAGCGTGATGTTATTGAAATGAGAATGACGTAACAAAACTAATTCCTGTTCCTTCACAAATAAAACACCAACCATTTGTAATTTCTTATTCATACACGGAACCTTCTATCATAAAATAATAATAATAATAATAATAATAATTATTATTATTATAATAATAATATTAAATAATAATTTTCCTACATTACATTTAAGTAGCCCACCATCCCATCAAATTTCTTATCCATATTTCATTTCAGAAAACCCTTCTTTCATTTCAAAACTTTTAAAAACCTAAAAAACCACGAATTCTAATTCAAAAGAAATTCGATTCCAACTCAACTAATTGACTTATAATCAATCTGAATATCTAAAATAATGTCTCACTTTTTTTTTTTACTGTTTTATATAATAAATTAAATTTACAATAAATAAGTATTTATTAATATACAATTTATATTATAAAGCATTAATGATAATTAATAAATATTTGAACACAAACTGTATTTTATATTTATGATAAATGATGAATATATAATATGATATTTTTTATTGCTGATAGCTTTTTATGGACAATATTGAAATTCAAGTTAAAATTAAAGATATTGAAAGTGATATGGTAAAGTATTAAGAGGTCAATTAAAAGAAAACAATAAGTATTAAAAAAATAATTAAACACCCTTTAATTTGTATGCAGACATATTAAATGACAGTGACTTTAGAACGAGTATTTTACATATTTTATTCAATGTTAACATTTTAAAATATTTTCCTGTATTTTGATAAGAGTAGATAAGAATATTTATTGTTAAAAAAAATGTAAATTTTAGGTTAAAGAAGAAAGTTGGGTCCAGTCAGCGGTCAAAACCGAAGGGCTTTAAACTTGGTTAGTAGCATCTTGTTTAGAAAGTCACCTAGATAAATATAACTATAAATATAAATAATAATAATAGTTTTAACAGAAGTTAGAAGCTTCAGAGTTTGGCGTGGGAGCTTCAAAAGCGAACTGAACCAACGACAGTTAAGCCGAACAAACCTTGGTAGTTCCAAACCAAACCAAAATCATATAACAGAACACAGCAAAACAGAGCACCAACAAACTCACTTAATTCCTAGTACTATTACTCACCCACACTCTCTGTCTCAGACAACACTCGCCACCAACAAAACGGCGTCACTCTGATCGTGATCAACGTCAAAAATGCCTCAAACGGGTCCTACCGGGGAACCCACTCACGGAGGCTCCGGTGGCCGCAAGGTGGTGGTGGGGGTGAAGATGAACTCCCCCAGCAAGGAATTGCTCACCTGGGCTTTGGTCAAAGTGGCTCACCCTGGTGACACCGTGGTTGCCCTGCATGTTCTTGGGAACCAGGGTACTTGGGGAATTTCAGTTTTTTTTTTTCTTCTTTTTTTGCTTTGGGTTCTTGTTTTTTAACGTGAAGATTGACTGGTGAAATGGGGTTGCGTAGATACTGTGAATGGAGACGGGAAATCTTCGCTGCTTTCGCTTGTCAAGGCGTTTGACTCTGTTCTTGCCGTTTATGAAGGATTCTGCAACTTGAAACAGGTTCAATTTCTCAATCTTCGTTCTCTGGGTGGGCCCTTTTCAATTTCTATAAACGGAATATGCAAATTCATTTGCTGCCTTCAAATTGGGTAGGAAATGCGGGACATCAAAAATAAAACTTCCCAGTGGAAAACAAAAGCGTAATTTTGAAGTTTGTGGAAGTGCTTCTTCTTTGAAGTCTCTGAAAGAAACATACTGAATTTTATGGTTTTTGTTTTTTTTTTTTTAGGTCGACCTCAAACTCAAAATTTGCCGTGGTTCATCGGTGAAGAAAATTTTGGTTCGAGAAGCAAATAGTTATTCCGCAACTCATGTTGTGGTCGGAACAACTCATGGTCTGCATAGAATCCGGTCATCTACCGTTGTAGCTAAATACTGTGCTAAGAAGTTGTCCAAGGATTGTTCTGTTCTCGCTGTTAACAATGGGAAGGTTGTGTTCAAACGCGACAGCTCGCCACCAAGTGTTGCTGACTTACAAGGTGTCTGATTGTTCTTAGTTTTGATTGTTTGGATTCTCGTGGACACGGTAGAATTCTCAGGCTTGAGTTTGTTTTGCAGGGATTGATCGTCAACACAGAAATGGTTTGGTCGGTTCGATTCATTGGACACTCAGTAGGAATACAAAAGTTCTAAGTGATGACAATTCAGGGACGGATGCTGATGAGAAGAAACCTGGCCAAATTTCAGATCACAGTTTAGCTAAGTTTTTCCTAGATTCGACAGAAACTGTTAGAAAACCGAGCTGTTCAGTTTGTGGCACAACCTTGGCATTGCCAGACCCTTCATGCTACCAATCTGCAGAAGGGGTTTCTGGTGATGATGGTAAAGAGAATTCCTTGGCTATAGTGCCAGTGCAAGTGCAACCCACTGTTGCTGCAGAAGCGGAATTGAAACCTGGTTGGCCACTACTACACCGTAGAATTATATCGGACACACAATCTACTGATAGATCATTGACGCACCCCGAGATTTCCGTGGTCCAGTGGGCAATGAGGTTACCTTCTAGAAATATTTCATATGCTTCAGATCGTGATGAAAAGTCTGAAACTTGTGACCGAAGTTTAGATCAACCCGCGGCTTTAGATAGGGAAAGTGGTGCTCTTGTTCCAGTAGATTCTGAAATCGGAACAGCTTCTTCGCCAGAAAGCAATTCAAGAAACATTCCTAAAGAATTGGAGGGCCTTCATGAGAAGTACTCCTCAACTTGTAGATTGTTTGGGTACCAAGATCTTGTATCTGCCACATCAAATTTCTTACCGGGTTTGTATCCTAGTTAGTTTGACTTAGTTCAATGTAACAAACTGGATTGTGTTTTTTTAATGTGGTTACTAATGTGATTTCAGAAAACTTTATTGGGAAAGGAGGAAGCAGTCAGGTTTTTAGAGGCTGCCTTCCTGATGGCAAGGAACTTGCTGTCAAGATTCTAAAGCCTTCTGAAGATGTATTGAAGGAATTTATTCTGGAAATAGAAATCATCACTACCTTGCATCACAAAAACATAATTTCCCTCCTGGGATTCTGCTTTGAGAATGGCAAATTTCTTCTGGTTTATGATCTCTTATCAAGGGGAAGCCTTGAAGAGAATCTTCATGGTACGTTTGCTATATATATCCCTTTGGTTTTTCTATATGGCGAGTTATTGACTTCCTTCTATTCCATGCCAAAATAGGTAATAAGAAAAATTCACTTGCGTTTGGTTGGTCGGAGAGATATAAGGTAGCTGTGGGTATTGCTGAGGCTTTAAATTATCTGCATTCTAAAGATGATCAACCCGTGATCCATCGGGATGTAAAGTCATCAAATGTGTTATTATCCGAGGATTTTGAACCCCAGGTATTTATCTAGTCATTACTTTTTAATTTAACATAATCTGCATCAGTTGAGCCTCATGATCTGCTTCATTTTCTTCAGCTGTCTGATTTTGGACTGGCAAAATGGGCATCAACCTCGTCATCACACATAACCTGCACAGATGTTGCTGGAACCTTTGGGTTGGTACATTTAGACCCTGCATAACCATGCTAGAGAGAGAAAACACATTTGAAATGGTCCTAAATTATTTTAATGTATTGTACTTATGATGCAGTTACTTGGCTCCTGAATACTTCATGTACGGCAAAGTAAATGATAAGATTGATGTTTATGCATTTGGCGTGGTGCTCCTCGAACTTCTTTCAGGGAGAAGGCCCATAAACCGTGATTATCCTAAAGGCCAAGAAAGTCTTGTCATGTGGGTATGTTTCTGTAGTCCTATGCTCTGGCATCACCTCAAATACTTCCATTTCCTAATCATATGTGTTGCGAAAAAATATAAAAGAAACGCACTTTCGCAGGCAAGTCCAATTCTAAATAGTGGAAAGGTGTTACAATTGTTAGATCCTAGTTTGGGTGAAAACTATGATCATGAGGAGATGGAAAAGATGGTGTTGGCAGCCACACTGTGTATCAAACGTGCTCCAAGGGCTAGGCCTCAAATGAACATTGTAAGTGGTCCACTTTTGACTTTATTGCATATTGTGGAATCTATGTCATATCATATATAATAATAGACTCATTCGTTGCATATGGAGTGCATTTTCCTGGATGTCTGCGTTTTGCTTATCCTAAATCCTGTGGTACATATCTTGATAGTGCACGCCACAACTTCATCTTCTTGTTTGATTACCTTAGAAATATTCTGTGAATTAGTCCCTAGTTGAAAATCTGATGCATTGATTGTGTTGGACCACAGATCTTAAAGCTCCTTCAAGGTGACATTGAAACAGTGAAGTGGGCAAGGTTAGAAGTTAAGAATGGTTTGGATGCAGCAGAAACGGTTGATGATGAAGCGTGTCCACCTAGTGATAATCTACAGTCACATTTAGATCTTGCACTGCGTGATTTGGTGGAGGAGTCACTCTCCATGTGCAGTGTTGAGCAGGGTTTGACATTGGAGGACTACTTGAGAGGCCGTTGCAGCCGTGCATCAAGCTTTGACTGAGCAAATCACTAGCAAAATGCTAGAAGAAGAAGCTCTATCCTTTTTTTCATGACTTGAACTTTTTGAAGATGAAGTCTTCTTTTTCCTATTAACAGTGGCATCTTCTTTGGGTTTTCAATGGATTTAGGATGAGAGGTTGTTTGGGTGTTCCCTCCTCCTATACTTAATAACGAGGAAACTAGGCCTTGTAAGTTCTTCTGGGCCACTTCCCCCTTGTCACTCTATATTTCAAATGCTTTCTCTGGTTTTTTCCACGATCTCAATTTGATCAAGTTTTGTAATATATATTGGTAAAGAGATGAAGAAGTTGTATTTTAGAGCGTAAGGATCATTGCTCTGCATCCAATCCAAATAAGGCTACACCAACTTCCTCCCTAAATTTATAAAGGAAACCTTGTTATGTAATAATAGGTTTAAGTCAATTAAGATGCTGTCTGTGTTTGTGCAGTGTAAAAGTGAAGAAAAATTTAGAAAATGCTTAGTTTTTAAATACTGATTTGTCTAGTTATTGAAAATTTTGTGTTTAAGTATATACTTTTTTTCCTTAAATTTATGCTGAGTTTAATTTTGGTGCCTTGAATTTTAAATTAACTTTTACTCTTTCATTTTACAAACTGCCCATTTTTTATTCTTATTGAGGACTAAAACTACCACAAATTAAGGATCAATAATCATGGATTGTTTTCAGATTACTTCCTTTAAAATTTAAAATATCACTAACAAACTTGACCAAGGTTTAAAAGATCAAAACGATATTTCTGCTTCTTTTTTTATTTGAAATAAAAAAATAGATATTATATTTAAGAGTTGAATTTTGGTTGTTTACAATATATTACTTTGTTCTTTTGAGCTATATATTTTCTTAATTTATTTCAATATTGTTTTCCATTTTCAACCCGTCGATTACATCGATGTTGAGGGAATATTATTAACATGTTTTTTTTATTTTTTATAAAGATGTTAATAATGTCATAAATGATTATTTTTATTAACATAGCCAAGATAACATTATCGTACATTATAAATTTAATGTGATGAAGGAAATTTAAAAATAAGAAACCGTAAATTTTATTTTTCTCTATCTTTGTTTCAGATCATATGACTTATTTATAGAACAAAGATTGTGCATGGGTAAAATCGGAAGTGCCGTATCCCTCGCAGACCACATTATGTATGAGAAATCTTATCCATAGCAGAAGGTCCAAAGCTAGTGAGAAACCGATATAAAGGCAACCACCACGAAATAAAACCTTAGCAACGAACAACACAACCTTGAATCATGGCCACGAGTTGCTCCTACATGGTTTCCACCAAATTGTCGATGTTGGGTTGGAGTGGAGGAAGAAGAGAAGTGAGAAACCGGAGAAGAGTTTTTGTCTCAGCCCAACAACAGAGCGATGTTCAGGAAGCAGAGGACGTGAAGGAGAAAGAGCAGGAACAGGTACAGAGTGAGAAAGCGAAGCCAAAAGGAACGAAACCAAGGCCAGTGGAACCTCAGGTGAACGTGAAGAGCAAAAACATGATAAGGGAATATGGAGGGCAGTGGTTGAGCTGCACCACGCGCCATGTCAGGATCTTCGCAGCCTATATCGACCCTGTAACTTTTGAGTTCGATCAAACCCAGATGGATAAGCTCACCCTTATTCTTGATCCCACCGATGAGTTTCTGTGGAACCCTGACACCTGCAACATGGTCTATTCTTACTTCCAGGAACTCGTTGATCACTACGAGGTACGTACTTACTTTCCTTAAACACAATTCATTTATTCTCGATTTGTTTGTCTTAGGTTGGTGTCACAGTCTAATTCACAAAATATGGAACGAAAGAGTGTGTGTGTGTGTGTGTGTTGAAATACTAAGGTGTGATTATGCAAAGCAGGGTGCTCCATTGAACGATTACACCCTTCGTCTCATTGGTTCGGACATTGAGCACTACATTAGAAAGATGTTATACGATGGACTAATCAAGTATAACATGAATGCGAGGGTTCTCAATTTCAGCATGGGCAAGCCACGGATCATGTTCGACAATGAAATCAAACCTCAAGTTTCAATGGACAAATGATTTCTGAATACACCAACAAAAGTGGTTTGCATGTGATTGTTTTGTAAATTATCAAAAAGAAACTCTAATCCAACATTAGATGGTTTTCGGAGTTGAGTGAAACTGGTGCGAACCAAATTATAGTTACAGATACAGAGTATTCTTACTGTCTGTAATATACCTTCTGTTCATCGCTTATGTTACTAAACTGGTATAAATTATAATCACTCACTCACCTCTGCTACACATACATGTTATCTTCAAATTTTGGTTCTTTCTCGACACCAATGAGTTTCATTACAGCGGATATAGATAATTAAATTTTATAAGTATATTAACAGGGTTTGATTATCTTGTTTATGCATATGAAAAAAGTTTATTAGAAATGTAAATTCATTTCAATTACTTTTATGTTTCGAAAGAGTAATACTATGAAGACACCTTATTTTAGAAGAAAGAACAATCTTTAGAAAAGGTGAAGTAAAGTTGATGTTAAAAAGATAGTAAGTATCAGCAAAAAGGAGAATGAAATGGCATCACAAAATCTTTGTTCTTTTTTAGTGGGTCTACTTCAGTAAAGTGGTTTTGTCACATACACAAGGCAAAAACTTACTAAAGTTCAGCCTTTATATTTTTGTAGAGATTTATAATTGTAGACTTGGCCATCAAAGAAATTACTTTAATAGAAAATAACCCTTTTCAATAGCATTTAAAAGTAACTTTAATATTAATTTTGTTTCTATACTAATACAAAATAATTGTTCAAAGAAATCTTTTTACGGAAATTCTTTTTTATATTTTGTATTAAAATATCTTTAAAATTATGAAAATTAAATTATTAATCTTCAATTTGAAATTAGAAAAATGAATTTATCTTAAACTTGAAAATAAGAAACACATATTTGAATTTATATGTATTTTGATTATATTATTTATTGTATCAAGCACTTCTATACTTCTCGTCTATAGATTATTATATGAATTCTGGGTATGAAACGGTGGATTGTACTACTTTTTCTTTTCTGTTTTATTACTTTGTTTCCTATCATAAAAGAAAAATACTAAGAATCATGCTTTCTAAATACACAAACTATATCTGAACACAAGGTTTACAAATTTTCAACTTTGAAATGCTTGAATTGAATTCAAGCTACACGAACCCACCGCCCCTGAGAAAATCCTAAGCTAACTAAGTTTTGCTTTTACTACAATCCATTTATTCAAAGCAGCACTTTTTTAAAAGAAAATTTTCAAATAGTTATAAAACCACTTAAGTACTATTTAAATGTATTACTTTTCATAAAATATATCTAATTCATCACGTGTAATAGAGTTGTTCAAAACTCAGTCATTGTGAAAAATAAAAATATAATTAGAACCATATAATAAAAAATATTAATTCAAATATATTTTTAATTACAAGCATTAGGACCTTTAGTTATTATGGCAAACGAAAAACATTTAATTTCAAAACAAAATATAAACAAACTATTCAAATTAACAATTTAACTACAAATCTCACAATTTTCTTCCCTGTTTCTTAAATTGCACGATGTTTTTTAAGAAGCATACTTCCGGAGAATTATTTTATAACCCATTATAATAATTTATTCAAATGATAGTTTTAGTCAAACTTATATTGGCATTTTATGAGTTAGGTTATCTTTAGGTTTATATTTATCCGAGTTATATTTGGTTCACCTCCCTCGAGTTGAGTCAATTCAAAATCAGACATATCTATTTTGGATTGAATCAAGTTAAGTTTATCTTAGACTAAGTCAAGCCACTCCACTTCAAATAATTGGTCTTATTTTCATTCCAAGTCTGATAATAAAATCAGTATTAACCACCATGCATTTGAGGTATTGTCTGTTTTGGAATGTGTGTTTTTCATAACAGTTTTGTCCTTAAAAGGTGTCACAGAGGATCAAAGGAGAAATATGTATTTAAATCGTCTTAGTCCTCAACTTTTAAGCGATGTGAGACTATTAGGCGTGATAGGAACATAAGCCCCCTAGTCGAGGTCTAAGGGGAATGACAGATCATCCCTAATGTTGTGTTTGTTTGAGGTAGAGTGGCAAAGCGGAGATGAATTATGAAGTTAATTTTGTGTTCACTTGGTAGGTTTTAAGAGAAAGGCATACAGGTGATTAGCGGGATGGAGCAGGATTGTAATCTCCCCACTTATGCGCTGATTTGAGTGAATTTACCAGCTTTATGACAATTTTACCCATTCATGGTGTGAGGGAGCTGAACGTGGAAAGTTAAGTGTGCTTAAACAAGGGATTCGATCCCAAAAGGGATCTATGTTAAGAGAGAAAGTGAGAGATCCGATTCCCATTCGAATGGATCAGATCTAGGGCTTGAGGGATTCGATCCCATTGAAATTGCTTGTTGAGGGATTCAATCCCATTTTGAATGGATTGGATCTAGAGTGAGGGATTCAATCCCATTTTGAATGGATTGGATCTAGAGTGAGGGATTTGATCCCATATCATGGAACGAATCTGTTGGTTGGTTAAAGTTGAGAGGATTCGATCCATATGCTTAGTTTCTGAACACTGGTTTTTTTTTTACTAATACAAAAATATCAATATATACTACTTATTAAATTAAGGGCAAAATGATAATTTCATATATATTTCTATTAAAACATATTTTTAATAAATCATATCAATCAAATCTTTCACAAACTTTCACAAAAATTACTTCTAAATTTACCCACAATCACTTCTAAATCCCTTAAAAAAACAACACATAATTCACTCTTAAATTCACTCTTAAATCCACTTAAATCTATCCACTCACTCTCTCTCAAATACTCTCCCTCAAGTGAACACAACGTAAGGCTTAAGGGACCCATTCATCTTAGAACATTGTTATCAGTCTCACAGTGGACGTCAATCAATATTTCGATCCTAAGCTTGTCATGTGACATTGTTAATTAGGGTCAATCACCATGCATTGATATTGTCCACTTTGGAGCGTAGAATTTCGTCACAGTTTTATCCTTAAAAGGCTCACCAAAGGGTGAAAGGAGTATTTAAACCGCCTTAGACCTCGACTCCTAAATGATGTGAGACTATTAGGCATAGTAGGAACATAAGATTTAAGATTGATATTCCGATCTCAGTCCGTCGAGTGACATCGTTAGGATCAATCACCATGCATCCAAGATGTTATCCGCCTTGGAACATAGAACTTCGTCACCGTTTTGTCCTTAAAAGATGTCTTGAAGGTTGGACTATTTAAAAAATATATGGAGAAAATTTTCTTCTTGCACCTCCATAATTTTTTTTTGTATTTATATATATTAAAAAAAAAATCAGTTTCACATATCTTTTCATTTTGAGTTTCATAATACACAATCAAAGGATGTTTTAGAATGCAAAAGTTGTATTCCAAATTATATATTTTAAAAAATAAAAATAAAAATATATTTTAAATTATGCAATTCAATGTCCGTTTTAGAAAAAAGAAGGCAATGAGTGAGAGAGAGGTTGGTAGAAGAAGAAGGAGATGACTATAAAAATAAATGAAAAATAAGGAAAAGAGAGTAGATATAATAAGAACTAAAACTATAGTTTGGATTGTTTAGATAATTTTATTGTTAAAAACTTATTTATTTAAATAATAAATATGTATATTTTTAATTCTAATTTAATTATCAAATTATTAAGAAAATATTATTATATAATTTTAATAATATATAAAATAATTCATAAAACTATTAAAAAATCTTAAATTAAACTTTATATTATTAAAAAATCTTAAATTAATTCATAATATATAGTTCATTTAGTAGTTTATACTATTTTTTACACTAGTTTTCAACCTTTTCTATATACTTTATGCCGTTTTACCATTAAAATATATTAACGTTAATTTTATTCTTTCCACACAAAGTATGAATTTATTATCATACTGATTAATATAATAAGTATGATATTTCTTCAAGTGTATCTTATTTTTAATTGATTTAGTCTGAAAACATTTTAAGATGTATAATATAAAATTGATAGTAGAAAGTGCAACGTAAAAATATAATTAAGAATAATTTTTTAACAAAGGTATACGTTTCAAATTTCTTAAAAAACTAAAATTATAACCTATATAAAATAAAATAAAAATATTTACATAAACATATCCATCTAATAATTTTACTCTCAGTAGTCACTTCAACAACTGTTTTTTATATAAGATAGATATCGTAAATATATAAACTTAAAAGTTCATTTAAACTGAAGTAAACCAATTTCTAAAATCTAAAATAAGATGGATAAATGATGTGAGTATAATTGAGATATCAAATATATATAATGATATTATGAGATATTAAATATATAAGTTTAAATATCTTTTTCGTCTTTATTTTCGTAGTGTTTATTGTGGATGATCCTCATTTTGACATAATATTTAAAATGATCCTTATTTCTACCGAATGTTTAAAATGTTCCTTATTTCTATCAAATATTTGAAATGTTCCTCATTTTCGCAATTCATGTTTTATTTGGTCATTTTTGTGACACCATTTAAATCAGTAACGGAACATTGTATATTACACGTAACACATCCCAATGCAACGTAATACAAAATACAAACAGTGCCACCTGTACCGTGCTTCGTTACTGATTCAAATGACGTCACAGAAAAGTACCAAATCAAACACGAATTGCGAAAATGAGGACTATTTTAAACATTCGATAGGAATGAGGACTATTTAAAACATTCTGTCAAAATGAGGATCATCTGCAACAAACACTACGAAAATAAGGACGAAAAATGTATTTAAACCTATATATATATATATATATATATATATATATATATGTATATATATATATATATATATACATATATATGTATATATATGTATATATATATAGTACATATGTAAAAATATTACTACATATACAAACCAATTTAATGTGTGGTGTCATCCTCACGAGATGTTTTGGCCAAGCGATGAAAGTTTCCACTGCTTGTGATACAATACCAACCTCTGATGTCAGTATAGGAACTGCAACATCACCATAACATATCGTCTCCACCATAACCTTTAATAAGTGAGAGGGTAGACATTGACCATGTAACATGGTTGAACCTTCAAAGCACTTCCCATGGGCCACCAACTAAGGTGGAGATACATAATCTACCAATGTGTACAACTCACATTGGGTACCGAAGCTAATGTCACCCTATGTTTCAGTTGTAGCTGAAAAACTTCCTTTTGTACTGACTTTGACGACACCGAGAGAAAGGTTAGGTTCTCCCACAATGGGGAAATCTTTTGAGAGCAATAAGGTTTCTAGCCGTTTTCAAATGCATCCATCATCGTTTGTCGCTCTAATCTCATCTTTTGACGCTCTTACTTGATCTGCTCTTGTTCTTGTCTCATCTCTTCTCGTAGTTGCTCTGCCAAGTTAGCTCTCATTTTCTACAAGGCTTCCTTTGTATTCACATTAAATGATGAATGGGATTGTCGATGCGATGACCCCCCAAAGTAACTTCAAATCCCCACACCGTATCCAACGATACAAACACGTCTAGGGTGTTCAGGTCGTCCAAGAGCAGTACTGAGAATATCCTCTCAACCATAAGGATTGAAGGCACCCTGGGTTTGTTCTTCAACTAGAGAATCCTACAACAGGGAAACATATATAATTAAAATATTTTCCTTACAATAATAAGTTTAAAGTTAAAACATAAAAACAAAATTACTCACAATCCACTCAACAACCCGTTGTGATTCATCTGAAGTCCAAGTTCCTGATTTTTTTATACGGGTCTGCTTCCATTTCTCATGCCTAGATGGTGGGGATGGAGGTTCAATTAAATCTGCACTACCATTGTCATCACCTGAACCACCACGTGCCTTCATCTTTTCACTAATCATATTTTGTTCTAGCTTTTGATAGCCACCACGAGAAAGCAAGTGTGGAGTCTCATTATGTGCTTGTATGTCATGTGCTCTTTTCCGAACACCCTATAAACATTTTAATGAAATTTATTTGGTATTTAGTAAAATATGGAATAAAATAGATACAAATGATAATACTAACCTCCCATTTTTCACTTTCTCGAATTTGTACGAATTGTTGCCAAGTTTCTTCAGTAATGCAAGTATACTTGGGGCAAGGACTTTCTCCTTTTCTTGCACCATACACATAAATCGATGTCAATTTGATTTAAATTGACGCCATTTGATGGCAACCGAAGACAAAATCTTTGACTTCAACATCCTTACATTAGGGATATCAAAAACCATCTACATATATATGGACAAAAATATAAATTAGAACATCTAATATTTCATAAAGATTTTAAAATATACAAAATTAATTACCAAAATATCTTTGATTGTCTTGGGTTTTGTCTTTCACAATGTCTTTGTGTTTAGTTAAATATGGTATGACTTCATCTATGTTATTTAATATATACAAATGTGCTTGCATAACCTCTTTTCTAGATTTGCTTTCCACATGTACACCTCTTGAAGACTTTTGCATTGTTCTACGTGGATGCCAACAATTTTCAGACACTCCTAAAGAATTTTTTTTGACATGTACTCTGAACAAAACTCAATGACTTCCTCTGTAATGTATCTTTCAATGATTGAAGCTTCTGGATGATATTGATTCTTCACATATCCTTTCAAAATCTTTATATATCGTTCCACTGGGTACATCCATCGTAGATAAACTGGTCCACACAATCTAATTTCTTTTACAAGATGAACGATCAAATGCACCATGATATCAAAAAACGATAGAGGAAAAGACATCTCTAATTGACACAAAACAGTAACAATCTCTTGTTAAAGTTCCTCCAAATTTTGAGGGTCAATAACTTTCTTACATATGGAATTGAAAAATGAACACAATCGAGCTATACTGAACCTCACATTTTTTGGTAAGATACCACGTATGGCCACAGGCAATAATTGTTGAATTAAAACATGACAGTCATGACTTTTTAAGCCAATTGGTTTCAGATCTTGCATGGATACAAGTTTACTTACATTTGAAGAGTATCCTTGTGGTACCTTAACTCTTTGAAGACATCGACAAAAGGTTGTTCTCTCCTTTTTCGACAAAGTATAATGTGCTGCGGGCAAATAAGTTCTCTTACCAACTTCTTTTGGTGTTAACTCCTCTGGTATATTCATTTCAATCATATCCAAATGAGCATTGACACCATCCTTCGTCTTCCTTTTTATATTTAGAAGTGTTCCAATTAAACTATCACACACATTCTTTTCAACATGCATCACATCTATACAGTGTAACACATCTAACTTGCACCAATATGGAAGATAAAAAATATTGACCTTTTCTTTCCATATGTTAGTCACATTTACCTTTCTTTTTTTCCAAAATCGACATGAAGACCTTTCACCTTCTCATAAACTTGAGCACCGGTTAATGGAATTGGAGCAATGTCATGTTCTTGGTGTCCATTGAAGGTCTTCTTCAATCTACAATACGGATGAAATGGATTTAGAAATCTACGATGACGAACTAATCCATCACATTTCCGCTCATCAGCATGCCATCTAAGGTTTTTGGCATCAGTTGGATTCGCAAACATACGTTTAAACCTTGGAATTATTGGTAGATACCAAACAACCTACGAAGGAGGGTCGTGATTTGTGACCTCATCAGTATTCTCTTTATCACCATCTTTGACCTTATTATGTGATAATCCACACTTAGGACAACTTCTTAACTCTGCAAACTCTTTCCTATATAAAATACAATCATTAGGATATGCATGAATCTTTTCATATTCCATACCCATCGGAAAAAGTTTTTTTTTTTTTTTTTTCCTAATACATTCGATCAGGTAATGTATTACTTTGAGGAAGCATTTCCTTCAACAATTGAAGCAATTCTGTGAAGCTTTTATCAGTCCAACCATTCAATGCATTCAAATTGATCAACCTTAACATTGCTGATAATCGTGTGAAGTTAGTTGAACCAGGATATAATGGGGTCTCTCCATCTGTAGTCATATTTTCATACACAGCTTTAGCAAATGTTTGTACTCTAACATCATGAATCATGTTCTCTAATCTATCTTTCATTGTCAATTCCACAAATTGATGTTCTTTAGTCATAGTTTGAGTTTCTACCAATTCACCATGCCACATTTGTGTTGTATAATTCTTTAGAAATCCATTGCATAAAAGATGTTCTCTAATCTAAGCCACATCCAATATTCTTCCATTCAAATAATTGACACATGGACCCTCATCTTTCCTCTATTTTTAGCATTATCACCATGACGTTGAACAAATTCTATAAACTCATCGACCTCTCTCTCATAATCATCACTTATACGCAATAGATTAATCCAGCTACGATCCATCATTATTCTGTAATGAGAAATAATTCCAACTAAATACAAATAGTAATTGTTGAGGGTCAGACACCCCCGAACTCAATACCAACACGTTCATCAAGACACATATTCATAATATTGACAATTCCAGCACTAACTATAGATAATAATTTCCAGGGGTCAGACACCCCTGGACTCAAAATACTAACATGTTTAACAAGAGACCTATTCATAATATTAAACAATTAAAAATATGACTAAGTTAAAAAACTTACCTCTAGAAATGGAGCAATGGAGCAGCAACGGAGCTCAAAGAGGGAGGGAGGAGCAATAAACCAAAAGCAATGGTGGCTATAGCATCGTGCAAGCATCGGTGGCGATTCGAGCAATAGCGGTGGGCTTGACGCAAGTAGCGGCAACGGTGGACCTCGCGATGCAACTAGAAGTGGAAACTGGAGCATAGTTGGGGCGCGAGTAGGCGATGGGAAGACGAATCACATTGGTGGTGGTAGCTTCGCCAGTGGCAACGCCTCAGCCAGCGGACCTTTGACGGTGGCAGCGCCTCATCCAACGGCAAATTTGACGGTGGCAGCGACAAACCCAACACAACGTTCAAAGGTGGAAGCCCCTCACCCAGCGGCAACAATAAACGGTGGCAGAGCAGAACCTTCGACGATGGCGGCGCGTAGACGGTGGCAGAGAAAACTGTGAAAAAGTCATGAAGTGAAAACAGAGAAAAGTGAAATTGTTCTTTTAACCCTCGACACATTTCCACAACGATTCGCAATATAATCGTCGACATTATTAAGCAAATAACGATGACTATCAATAAAGTCGTTGTTGATGTCTTAGTGATTCAAAATAACAACGGTTAAGTGTAAAATCGTCGTCAATTTTGATCACGTTATTTACATTTCTGCCACTACATTCCTTTCTACTACGCCTGCGTGGCAGCTGTCGTGGAACAGTGTTTTTTACTAGTGTATATAGTTTTTCTTTAGTCAATCAATTTCTCTTTTTTTTGTTGTCTTTTTTGTTACCTTCCTCTTTTGTATATATAAACCCATGTATTTACGTTTTTTAATAACCAGTGAAACTTTCAACTTCTTTATTGAAATATCTTTTTACACTTTATCTGGCTCCTCGTTTGATGTTATACCAAAAGTCATTACAACAAGATTTAGATCAAGGCACACGATTTATAAACACATAAAACCATTAATTTCTCTCAATTAATATTTTTACATCCATTGCTTATATTGACATGTATCAAATTACTTTAAATTCCATTTTGTATTTTAATTTTTCAAATAAATTAATATGAATTTCATACATCATTTCGTTATTACGGATCTTAATAGACTTATATACGAACTATTTCTTTCAAAATTATTCTTATGTCAAGGCGCCATAATTTGCTGTGATTACTTTTGTAGATGTTAAAGAAAAATCTGTTATATTAATGTATAGATAAATCAATACATAATATAAAATTATGTACACATTATTCGTATATAAAAATCCATAAATAACTTATTATTTATTTACAAATATAAATTCATACATAATTAACGATGAAAAATGACTATAGTGACTCCAATATACACTTAAATAGGCTATGATAGAAAGTCATTCAACAAATAAAAGAACAAATAAAACAAAAATTTTAGATATAAGTTATAGGTTTAAATTCTCCTTTTATCTCTTTGAGAAAATCTGAAGTTTTCTCGAAAACACAGAATAATTAATTCATCATCATTTCTCCCTAATAACTTAATATATTTTCTTTATTTCTAATATTCAAACAAATAATTGGCTTTATTTTATTACCTGTAAAGAAACATTTCTTTAAATGTTTAAGAACTGTCAAGAGAGAGACAGAGATGGAGATGTAACTACCAAACTAGAATAAATCAGACACATCAAATCAACAATGTTTTTAGGTAGTGGAATATGATAATTATATTTTACTTTTTACATGAAAAATAAAATTTTGAGAACAGAATTAATCATGTGGAGGGAACAGCAGGTTTCAGACACAGTCCAGTTCACGTGTGCCATTTTTATTAATTAAAGGTTTAATTATGATTTAGGTCTTTATGGTGGAGGCAAAATCTCAACTTGATATCCAAATTTTTAAAAATCTCAAAATGGTTTCTTTTTTGTTAAAACGTTTCAAGTTTGTCTTTTTTGTTAAGTCTGGGTTGATGCCGTTAAATTGGGTGTCACGTGTCAGTTTCTCGATTTTTTAATTTTTTGATTTTTTGATTTTTATTTTTTGAATTTTTTTTTTGAATTTTTTAAAAAGAATAAAAATTTTGCCACGTGTCAAGCTGTCGTCCTGCCACGTGGTAGTGACAGAGTGATGTGAGAGTGATAATGTCAAGGGTTAGTATTATGCTAGATGTCATTTCTTTAGTCTCAATTTGGTCCTTGTTTTCTAATTTTTGTTTCAATTTAGTCTCTATTTTTGTAAAATTAATCCAATTTCGTCCTTCTCCAAATTAAAACAAAAATTAATTTTTATATAAATGTTATACAAATATTTTTATTAAATTTGATATTTTTATTCAAATTGATATTTTTATTATATATTTTTAACATAGCTAAGTTTATTTAAAATTGTATTCCACATTCAACTTTACTTAAAATTGTTTTCAAATTTTAAATTTATATGTTTTTTATTGTTACATGAACTAGTTAATTTATGAATTTTTTTCTATTAACAACTTTAAAACAATTTTAAATAAAGTTCAGTGTAAACTATTAATTAAATGAACTTAATTTAGTTAAAAATATTTACTTGAAATATCAATTTTAATAGAAATATTTTTGTACATTTATATAGAAATTAAATTTGATTTCAATTGGGAGAGGGGCAAAATTGCAAATTTTTACAAAAATTGAGACTAAATTGAGACAAAAATTAAAATAAAGGAACCAAATTGAGATTTTGGAAATGACATAAGTGACATGTGTCATTGTCACTACCATATCACTCTGTCACGGCCACGTGGCATGATGACAACTTGACACGTAACAATTTTTTGATTTTTAAAAAAAAATAAAAAATAAAAAATAAAAAAATAAAGTCAAAAAATCCAGGAACTGACACGGGGCACTCCCTCTAACGGTGTCAACTCGACTTAACAGAAAGGACAAACTTGAGACGTTTTAACAAAAAAAGGAACCAATTTGAGACTTTTAAAAATTCGGATACCAAGTTGAGATTTTGACTCTAAAATGGGAACCAAAAGTATGATTAAACCTTAATTAAACAAACCTACGATTTAATGTATTTTGTTTATCTCTACTTAAGGGTTTGCTACTATCTTCACGATATAACTAAATAAACAATGAAGAATTAAAAAAAAAATCAATGAATAATATTTTTCCTGTGTTAAAATTACCTAATAAAAAATCATTTCATATTATTTATTCAAATTTTATTTTCTAAATTTTGCATAAATTAATTGCATTTTATAAAAAAAATGTTTATTTTATTCTTTTAAGTGTTAGAGAAAAAAATTATTAATAATTTTTATAATAAAAAGATTATTTATATAAATAATAGGGTTAAATATGTTGTTATATATGAAGTTTTATCTAAAATTGAAATTTGTATCTCTTTTAAATTTTAATATATTTTTGTCTCTAAATTTTTTGAGAATAAATTAATGTAGTTCTTTTAACTTAATAATATTAATTTTTTTGGACTTGTTAAACGTGTTTGAGACTCATATTTAAATTAAAACGTATCAAAACAGTACAAACAACTTAAACGTTATCTTAAAATAGAATAAATTAGGATGATTATATTAATTCATTCTTAAAGTTTCAAAAACAAAATATATCAAAGTTTGAAACAATGACAAATTATAATTTTATATGCATGTTTCGAAACTAAAATCATGCTTAATCGTGAATATATATAATATGTGCTTTTATTACTCTTATATAGAAATATAAATACTTAAATAACCGTGTTTGCCCTCGAAAGTTAAAAGTCCTTTATATTTGTTTAGATATAGAGACAAAAGAAAAGCACAATGTGGGACTAGAAAAAATGTGTAGAAGTTTTACCCTCCTTGTTTTGCGAAAATGAAGTTAATGAAAAAGTTGGCATGATAGGATTCTGAAAAGAAACAATATATCCACGCTCCTGCTCTGCCTCTTTTTTCTGCAAATAGCTTCTTTCTATCTTCTGTGCACTCTGGTGTATCCCTGCATAATTTCTGACCCTGTCCCAGTTCTAATTCACATGTGCTCTCCCTTTATCCCACTACGAACCCTTCTCTATCATTCTTCTTTTATGTATTCAACTTTGTCCAAGGATGTACCTACAAAACCTCATGCACACATATTTTTGCTTCTGGGCTGGTTTTGGTCTGATGCATGTTTGTTAATCTTCATTCACAGAAAACACATCTCATATCAGCCAATGTACAAATCAGATTCTGTCAAAAATTTGTGCCTTGCAGATCCTAGACACTCATGGTTTATGGTTTTTAACAAAACTTTCCTATGGAAACAGCCTATATTTTCTTATTTCAGTTAGAGATGGTGAATCTAGAAAGAGTGAATTGAAAATCATAGCTATCAATATAAATGTAAGATTTCAGAATGGTGGTATTGGTGGCCATGAGTGAGCTTTGTTATGCTATTTCAACATATGTTATGATATGTACAATAGTTTCACATTTATTTAATAATTTAGATTAGAAGTAATTTAAATATATTTTTCCTTTTTAATCTTTTGAAAGTGCTTGCATTTGGTGTGAAAGTTTGAATTTTTTGTGTGATTGAACGAAGGAATTTTAGATTGAGCAATTGAACCAATCAGAACCAGTTGAAATGTTTTTAAATAATCAAAAATATTGTGGAAAGTAAAGAGTACCAATTTTATGTCGTTGAAGAAGCTAAAATTTCTGAAATCTTGTTCTCCACTGTCATGGGACTAAGGAACGTTGGGCGCCAGTGTTGTTTTTGAAAATTAGAGAGCAAATTCATAACAGATTACTGTTAAGTGGTAGTTTTTGCCGTTAAGCGCCACTTTCATAAGGAACTCGCTTACTTTGTGGCATTGACTGCTAACTCTTGTTATTGGGCGCTAATTAAGTTCCCTGGAAGCACAGCGCTGAGCGTCCCTCCTTATTGCTTGGCGTCATTTTCGGTTTTGTGTTTTTTTTTTTTTTAAATTATGTTTCATGGTTTTATGATTGATGTTAGTTATAATGTTGATTTTAGTTCATAAATTTGTATCAATGGTTTGACTTGAAAATTGGAGGGCATTCCCAAGGAGAGAATCCCGATAGTATGTGTAATTTCTTTAATGTATGTATTTGTGTATAGATTTAAGTAAGCAGATATTTTGATATTCTAATAACTATTCTTATTCACATATAGTAGAATAAGGTATGTGATGAGAGTTGTGAGAGATCCTAACCTAGAAATTTTCCTTGACCTAAGTCGTGAAGGAAATTAACCTTGTGTCTCATTGGTAATGATTTTGTAGAGTAGTAGAAGTTACCACAAGTGTATGTATTCAGTGAATCTGATATCAATACATGTATTGAGATAATCACGTCTAGAAATTGCTCATGTTGTGAAATGTATGTCCTTATGTATGTTTGGTGAGAATGGTTAGATAGATTGTAACAATATGGTTTTCTCTATGCCTATTAGCTTAACCTCGCTTTGGTTGTGGTTTTGGTTGTTTTGTATTCCTTTTCTTACATCATCTAAATGGTGTGAACAGATGAGTATAAAGGTTGAAGACATCTTAGGAGGAAGATGATGGAGCAATTATATAGACAATTAGTTTAGAAATTAATGTTCTTGTAACTTTTTTTGAAAACATGTAAAATTATGTTATATTAATATCTTAGTTTTTTTAGAGTTCTAGTTTCGTACCTGTCATGTTATTTTGATTGTATCTTGATATGAATGTAAAAAGATTATTTGCCTGAATTATTAAATTTATAATATTTTATTTTATTAGAGTTATTATATCATTTCAAGAAAATTATCTATTATCTACAAAATATTATCTACGAAATATTTTTTATAAATAATTTCGTTTTATCTATGAATAAATTTCGTAGATAACATTAATGTTCGTAGGTAATTTTTTAATAAAATTACATACGAATTACATACGAAAATTTCGTAGATAAATATAATAAATTTTAACGAAATTTTTTCATACGAAATATTACTTACAAAAACAAGTGTAGAAAATAAATACTATAAAAAATAAATTAACAATTATAATATGAGATGCTATATTAACAATTATAAACACCAAAGATGAATTTAAGCGTTAAGATTAAATAAGCAAATATACTAGTTTCTAAAGCCATGACAGTCATTAAACTTATAATTTAAAAATTATAGGGTTAAATATGTTTTTGGTCCCTGATCTTTCAGTAAATTTTGGAATTAGTTCATTTCGAAACTTTGAATCAATTTAGTCATTCATCTTTCGAAATACGTGGATTTAGTCTTTTTAATCAAATTTTGTTAAGTTTATTTGACATTTCAAACGCATTTCATAATAGTATTTGACTTAACATTAAAGTAAAAATGTGTCAAATTAAAGTAAAAATGTGTCAAACCGTATAAACAACTGAAAACAATCTTGAAATGCATACGAAACGTCAAATAAACCTAACAAAATTTGATTAAAAGGACTAAATCCACATATTTCGAGAGATAAAAGACTAAATTGGTTTAAAGTTTCGAAATGGACTAATTCCAAAATTCACTAAAAAATCAGGGACCAAAAATATATTTAACCCAATATTATATAATGTTTAAGCAACAAAATAATATAAACTACCACAAATTAAAATAAAAATAAATAATAGTTGATAAAAATAATTAATACTTGTGCAGAACATTTAAGCATATACTTGCACTTATCTTTAAAATATTTTAGTTAAGTAAAAACAAGAAAATTGATTCACGTATGTTTTCAATAACGATTTTATACAGTTTTTTTTATTGTACTATTAGAAAAATTCATATTTCTTGTTAACTTTTGTTTTTGAATTTTTTTTATAAAAAATACTTACAAATTTTATTGTGAAAATAAATTGTAAAAAAATGCTACCAATTTTCTTGCAAAATATTTTGTATAAAATAATTTTCGTAACAAATTTTGTAAGAAATACTTGCAAATTTTATAATTTTGTAGGAAATGATTACCCACGACAAAATTACCTACCAATTAAAATTCTTAGAAAAAATAACAGGAATTTTTTTTTTTACAAATATTTTTAATTAATTTGTAAGAAAAATATTACGTAATATGGAAATTTATAATAGGGTCGATGTTTAAACCAATTGGTTCTACCCAATTCTGAGATATCTTAATGTTTAGAGTATCAAAATTAATTATTATACTATTCTTTGGTTAATTAGATTCGTTGAAATCTACGTTATTTTTTCTTTCAAAACTGTGCTTAAAATTCATATTATATGAGTTCTCTGTGTCTTAAATTAAAAGAAATAATCCTTAAAACCTACTTCTACTTCATGCTTGAATTTCTAAATTATTAAGTGATTAAAGAGTTCTATTATTGGTTATCATCTTATAGTTGCCCCACCGAATGATATCGACGCAACTCACTAACATTTGAATGTTGTATTATTGCAGGTATATACTATAAATTAAAAACAAAATCACTGCTGTTTTTAAAGTTATATATATATATATATATATATATATATATATATATATATATATTTTATATATATGTTTTTTTCTAT
>Ga0214542_1000986_pt1 | contig 56521 bp, 33 predicted proteins | sample CNSS1metaG_FD_160096 | JGI IMG/M metagenome (GOLD analysis project Ga0214542, IMG submission 160096) | Root nodule microbial communities from cowpea collected in UCLA plant growth center, Los Angeles, California, USA - CNSS1 | ecosystem: Host-associated > Plants > Roots > Nodule | place: USA...
TATAATTTATTTCACTTCTATTTTCACGTAGATATGGAACAAATGCTTAATGCTGGGTCTATCGCAATTTATTGGCAAGCTATCCACCTCTCTTTCAGAATTGAAAACAATTATAATTTTTTAAATTAAAAATAATAATAATAAATACAGATAAATTCTGAAAAAATCCTCCTTTTTCGTTCCTTTCCCTCCTTCTTCTCCTTTATAAACTTAAAATCCAATTTTTCTTTTTCCATCGATCAACAACAATAATAATAATAATAATAATTATTATTATTATTATTATTATTATTAATAAAAACAAGTTACTATATTTTTATAATAAAAATAAATATGAATAATTTTTTTAATTTGATTATAAATAATTTTTATTCATTTTATGAATAATTTTTATTTATTTAATTTAAAAAAAAATAATTAAATTTAAAGAAAAGATAGTTAAATTTAAAAATTAATTAAATTTAGATGAAACAATAACTTGAAAGGTAAAATTAAAAGGAATTTTCTTAGATATAAATATAGATTATTGTTATTATTAATATTTATTATTATTATTATTATTATTATTATTATTATTATTATTATTATTATTATTATTATTAGTGTAGATAGATATCATGACGTTTCTTAATGATTATAAAAATATTAATATATTTTGGTTTTAGTATAATAAGAAAGCAAAATTACAATTTTAATGTAAGAACTTTAATTGAATTTTGTTAATGTGTTTAGTATTTAGTAATTGTTAAATGTGTTTATTAAAAAATTAACGTTAGTAATTAATATTTTAAATTTACAATTAACATTAATGTGGAAGGTTAATTGTGTTAATTTTTCTTTTAATTAATACACATGAAAGGTTAATTACATATTAATATTCATTTTTTTCATCTTAATGTTAATTTTTTTCTTTGATAAAGATCACTAACAATTACTAAATATTACATACTTCTTCAATTATATTAATAATTAAAAAAATTTAAAGATATTAATATAACTAAAGTTTTTATACCGATACTATATTATTTTTTCAAATATAATAAAAGCATTGAAATCAAACTCATTCCTAAAACATCAATATTTTCTTGGATGAGATTTTCTGCGTCTAGAAAATTTTAATTTAGCAGAATAATAAAAATTATAAGTTAAGTTAATTTAGCAGATTAATAAAAATGATAAAAATGATCCTTATCTAACTCTTGGATATTAGAGTAGAATGTATCTGATAAATTTCATCCACTTGGCAAAAAGAATAAGACAATTGAGCTCATTATTCTGATAAGATGGTTCTAATCTGCATCACCAAGTACATCACTTCCATCACCCCTCTTGGAAATGGGAGTAAAATGTGAATTTGGTTTCTTCTTCTGAGAAACAATTTCAGCATTCTTCCGCAAGACAGCTCCAGGCGATGGATATGGTCGTTGTTGAAAGAGAGGACCCTGATAGGACCCTGAAATTGATCGACAAAGAACTTATAGATCATGTTCAGTTGAGGAATGTCAGGAAACTGAAACCAAAAATATTATTATGGCACACATTCTACTTCTCTGTTTCTGCATAACAAGTATCACTGCTACCCACTGGCACTTGATACTAGCAACTCTAGAGGCAGGGCCTAGTTTGGCATCAAATAGAAGCTCAACATCCACCAACTCTACACGTAATCTTTCATAACACAATTTCACCTACTTTTATATTCTTTACACATACAACATTTTCGCGGATAACTTCATTCTATTATAAAATTCTTCTGAGAATTAAAGCATTCACGTAAGTACAACTTATCAAATCAAAATCCTATGAGAGCATTAGTTCAAATAGTCATTCAAATTCAATATTTAAGAACTAATCCTCATCGCTTCCATAGTTTTGAAGCAAAGATTGTAGTCCACCAGCATTTGTTCTATTATCTTCTTCCTTTTGTTCTGGTTCTCCGGTACTTTTATCTGATTTCTTGATGACAGAAATTCTCACCAAAGAATTAAGTTTTCCACCGTTGCGTTCGTTTTCTACAAATAACCAATGTATGATTAACTATGTTGCATTCTCATATTAATAATATTATTAAACATCTATTCAAAGAAATAATATCAAACGTAACCAACTAAACATGAATGAAAACAAAACGATGCAAGTATGAATGGTGCATAGCTATCTTCCCCTTATCCATTTTCTGCAAATCATTACGAGACTCCAGAAATATTACATAAAGATCAGAATTGTGCAAAAGGTTTTCCTCCTAATAGGAAGGAGTGGTGCCGGTATAACATCAATGTAATGTTCAGTAGATGACGGGTAAAGTGGATTGGGTTCATTGACTGATACTACCAAATGTCAAACAAATGATGGGTAATGTGACTTGGGTTATTTGACTGATACTAGCTAGTGAAGGTGGGATAACAAATGTAAGAGGTAAATCTAGATCAATTGATATGATACACAACTGAAGATGGTCCTTCAAATTGATATGCATTCATGTCAATTCTTTACTAGAAATTACTTCATTGAGCGATATCATTTCTTAAAAATCAGTGTATATAATGCATTAATGAATTTGGATGCATCTATCTAGTTGATAAACACGTTAAAAGCACATACCTTGTTTGCCATAATCATCCAAAGTAGCTTTTGTCAGAGAATCAGTTGGTTTGCTTGGACGATCTTCAGACATCTTTTGCTTCTGCACACATATACAACACAAACACACACACTCAAACAGTTGTTTTTGTACAAGATTTGATGCTTTTTAGATGAATAAATCACATACGGAAATAGATGATAAATTTGTAAATTTAGAAAAACTTCACCTATAAATTTCTCAGAAAATTTTATGAACTTCACATGTATAATATATTTCTTCCATATTTCAAAGTCCACACTCAAGAAAATAAAAATAAAAAACTTCCTTTGAATTTTTTTTTTCTAAGCAATAATTTATTTTAAGAGAGACAAATATTAAATGGTAAAAGGAAAAAAAAATAAAGATCAAGAAACATTCAACAAAGCCTGCCAATATCCATTTGTAAATCTAAGAAAAAAAGCTAGAATTATGTAAATTCAAAATCTAGATTATCATATTTTTTTTCCCATATAGGTATTTTAACTGCAACTTCATCTTCTGACTGCCTCAAGAAAAACCAAGAAATAAATGTATTCAAGCAGCCATTACGATCCTCTAGACACTGCTACAACTTTTTGTTTCTTTCCTTATAAAAAAAAGCCTTCTTTTTTCCAACAACATTTACCATCCTCCAGGTCATTTGTGCCCCCTGTTATTAAAATCGAAAGCTTTACAGAACCTAAAAAGAAATTTTCATTTGATACTGCCTGCCATACAAGATTTATGAATGAATAGTGAAATCAAACTCAGGGACAGCTGGTTTAGAGAGAGCGAACTGAGAAATGACTCAGAACAGTGACTGAAAATGAGGGATATCATAGTTCAAGAGCAATATGAGGTTGAAGGTTAAGTCTTGAATTTCAGTAGTTAAGAACAGAGAGTGATGAAAACATAATTGAGTTGGTGTATAATGATGATGATAATTTATTTGGAAAACAAGACAATAAAAAAAATACAATACTGCAAGCACACACATACCTTCATATTATAACTTGTTTCGCCATGTCCATGTGAAAGCTGATCTATTTGCTCCTCAGCTTCAAAATCTTCATCACGAATTCTTTTGACATAACCTCCTGAATTCTGGTAAATATAGTATACAGAAAAAGCCATATAGGATTAAGAAAAAAAAAAAAAAAAAAAAAAAAAAAAAAAAAAAAAGTAGCTAGAAGGAGGAGAACTAGAACTGCAGGATAGTAATACTTACATGGAAGACAACTGATTTTATCATTGCTTCATCTTCTTCTTCCAGCCTCTTCTCCTGAAACCATTATAAATGAACTTGAATTATTGAGGAAGATGATAATTAAAGAATGCTTCAAAATTAAGTATCGTGTTTATGCCATAGCCAAATATTAGAATAAGAAATAATAGACAATCAATGTTTAGACGGGTTATCTTGCAATAGTATAAGTTCAGGGTAAGCAATTAAAGGGGATCCACTGGAGTTGCAACAAATGTTGTCGCAAGAGAACTAGGATTTAGGTTCCAAAAGCAGTGATAACATTGCAAGAATATACTGAACGGCAAACCAAAAAATTGGTTTAGCAAGACTCCAAATATACTTCCATTCTTTTTGTCACTTTAGATAACTACTTTTGTTCAATTTGATCTCTCACTTTAGTAAAATAGTGAGGCACTAATATTTTTATTTTAATTTTTTAATTTTACACATGTTATTAAAAGTGAAAGAGAAAATAATAGGATACTAAAATACTGAGTATTTCAATTGAGGGAAATTTAGTAATATACAGTAACAGTTATTATTCCTTATAGTCAAGGATATTTATGATTGTCTTGATAATTATGCATTTCAACAACCATAACTGACAAATAAATAAAATGGACTATGGAGAGGACTACGGTGAGAGTGATCATTTTATAATCAGTTCACTGACTCTGGGCCTAAATTTCTACCTTTACAAATACTTTAAAGTTACCAATAAATTACATTTCAAACCAAGCTTAAAGTTTTCAACTTGTGTATATTCCTTTCGTGAACAATAATAATTAAACCTTGCTTCAAAAACAGGAAATTTCATGTACAAACTACAGAGTAAATAATTATATGCAAGTTTTCTCATACCTTATCAGCTGCTGTGCGCTGCAGAGCCTCCAGCATTTCATCAACAGAAACAGTTGCATGCCTAGACTGAAATGAAAGAGTCATGTTAGCAATTACTTACCACAAACAGACCTTATGTCCACGGACAAATGTAATTATTAATTAAAAAATGGTTTGAAATGTCATTCTTTTACAGAAAAAAGAAGCATATTCCACAATTATAATGCTAGCATCCCCATTGAATCATTTATGAAGAGGCTTCAAATTTAATTCATCATTATATATATTCAGTCACAACAATGATTACCTTCATTGACTTCATCTCATCCAATGCAGCTAGGATGTCCATCTCCCTTTTAGAATCCAAGGTTCTATTTTCCAATGATTTCATAGCATCTCCCATCTCTTCAGCATCCCTCTTCTGCTTCATTTTATCAGCTTCTTCATCTTCAGCACGCCAAGGTTCAAAATTTCTAGTTGCACCGGATTCAACAATATAATCTGAATTTTGTGGATCAGTCTTCATGGTAACTTCAGCTGAGCACTTGGTGCATTTAAAATAGAACCTGAATATTTGAATTCCAAGATACGTCTGCGCAAAAATTCGAAGTCAACGTCATCATTGATAAAAAATCACACATGAAGCAATAAGCAAATAATCCTACCAATATATTAAATAGCAACACACAATCAATCATAAGATTGAAGGAATCCAATACAAAATCCAGAAGGATAAACACTAGCGGTATCGGCATCTCCTTTAAGAATGTACATATGATTGTGCCAAAAAAATTAACTATAAAAATTGAAAATTCAGTGAACTTTTAAACTAAACAAACCTCGCCAATAACATCTTCTTTTCTAGAATTGAACTTGGTGCCTTTGTAGATGTAATTTCCACAAGTATTACATCGGATGCTCATGGGAAGCATCATGCGAACCTTGATTTGCTGGTTCTTGGGCCTTCTTGCTCTGGGGAGCTTGGAGGGATCAAAATCCGGTGGGTAATACTTATTCAAAACTTTCCTTTCTCCCATCTTTCAAAATCCGGTGATGTAACGCTATCCAAGGCCGACGGCGAGGCACGGAGATGGCAGGGCGAGGTGATGCACGGCGGCGGCCGCCTAGGAAGGCTAGGCACGGCAGCGACGACGGAGAAACGGAGAAAATACGATAGGGGTCTTCTAGTATAATCTTAGGGCATTCGATTTGGGTTTCTGGATTTTCTATTTGAGATTTTTGGGGGTTTTAAAGGTTTTGAATAATTTATTCATTAATTGTAATTACTATTAATAATATTTTAACAATAGTAATATTAAAATTAAATCTTAAATTAATAATTCGACCACTTTTGTTCCAAATCATTTACTCCTACAAACAATATATATCAATAAAATTCATACAAACAAAATATAATATAATATATATATATATATATATATATATATATATATATATATTTATTGTATTGTATTAATTAATAACATGCCATAATATCATTAATTATTAATTCAATAATTTATTTAGTTAGTAAAATTAAGATCACCAAATAGTATTGTATATAGATTTAAGATACCTAACAATGGATAATTTTTTTGAAACTTATTTTCTTGCCTATTCATATTATACGATCAATTATTTATAAGTGAGCGAAAATGAAATTTGCATAAAGAAATAAATTATTATTTTTCTAATCGTTTTCATCTACGTAATTATTCATACTTCATATTTATATATAAATTGATTCTCATTATTCATATTTTTTCTATTTTATTCTTCAAATTCATTTTTAAATTAAAAAAAAAATATGAACTTTACCAGTAACTATTTTTATTTTAATTTTACTGTATTACTTTTTAAACTTAATAATTTTTTCAATTATAAAACTAAGTTAAAATAAATAAAACTAATATAATAAAATTATAAAAATTATTTATATTTACAGTAAAATTATAAATATTTTAAAAATTTATTATTTGGATGAATTTTTTTAATTAAAATAATTATTTTATTAATTTTATCAATTTTTAAAATTTAACTATTTTTTTAATTTGACTTTATTTAAATTTTATTTTTTTATTATAAAACTATCTATAAAATAATTAAAAACCATTATTTATAAAAATATAAAAGTTTTTTATATTTAATTTCTAATCTATAACAATACACAAAGAGATACCTTCTTTCGTCATTTCAATTTTACCCTTAATTATTATTTTAAAAATTAATTATTTTATAAATAATTTATCTGTAAATGTTATTCTAAAAACTTATTTTGTCTTTAACCGTTGTTTTAAAAACTTCTTTTGTATACATATTTTATTTTTTTAATTTTACATTTAACAACTATTTTAATAATTAATTGTATATTTTTTTATTAATCTTAATTTATGAAAATTAAAATTGTGAATACACATAAAATAATAATTATTATATTATTTTTATTATCATAAAAAAATAAATATAATATAATTTAAGATTACAATAACTCAAAAATATTATTTAATCCTAATAAAAAAGAAATAATGCAAAGTTATTATCAATGTATTTTATCGTACGACACATAAAGTTTAGTCTGTTAATGTCTTTGAGAGATAACTATCACTTGGATATATATAATCTTGAAGAAAATCTTTTAGCTTTAGCATTAAAATGACATAAGACACAGAGATTATACAATTAAAGAATAATTTATATAATTAAATTTAATTATGTAAATGATCCCACTTGTCCTTTTCCTATTTTATTTTATCTTTTGATAGTTTGTTATTTTTTTGATAGTTTTTTATATATTTGATATCTTGTGATATTTAGGATATCTTTTGATAGTTTTTTATCTTTTTATCTTTTATATTTTATCTATTCAGGCCTGTAAATACCCAAGTCTACAATAATTGTAATCTTGTTGGAGTCATTAACAAAGTTATTTAATTAAAGAGATATTCTGGCTTGGGTGTCAAGGTTTTTAGCAAAGATGGAGATCTTTGGGGCGAATCTTTTTTGACTTATCAAAAGTTAGGATTTTTCTCGTGTTAATATTATTTGGTTCTTATCAAAGATAAAGGTTTTTGTGGCGAACTTTCCTTAAACTTATCAATCTTGATTGTGGTATCTTGACTTATCAATCCTGGATTGGATTTAGTAGTCTAGACTTGTCTATCTTTGATTGTGGTGTCTGTCCTTTTTTGTTTAGGTTCTTATCAAAAAGGAATTTCTTTGTGGAGAATTTTCCTTTCTTTTGTCAATATGCTTGACACATTTCATCTTTGTCTTATTTCGTGTTCTTTATAATTATAAAATTATAAACTCTTATTTATATGGTTTAAATATTTTGTTATTTTACATAAGTTATTCAAATTCAGAAAAGATAGTAATTTTTCTAGTAAGGATCGTATCACTAGGATCTCATACTCCTCTTACCAAAGACTCCACTTCATTCTTATTTACTTGAGCATTTAATGATTATTAAAGCATTACGATAACTTCCAAGTGAATCCATATATTAATGCATACTCTACTATAAAACACTATTAATTATCCTTAAATTAGTATAAAAAATTCTCCCATCAATTTCATACAACCAATCTCAATTTGATCTTATACACCAATCATTTCATAAGCAACAATCCACATTTTGCCACAAATCATCATAATTAAGCATAAGAATGACTACTAGACTATGATGCATTCACTCGACAAAACTATCCATTAGTTAGACGAAAAGTGCACAAATGCCCATTCGTCCAGTGACCAAATGGCTCGGCCAACGCGTGAATCACGAGAACTGACAAAGGTAAATTCCTCCAAAATTTACTCATGAGAGTGTTCGCAATCAATGACTACAAAGTCAGTAAGCTCTCTGACTTTGTATTCACTCAACGAATGTATTCTCGCTCAACAACTACAAAGTCAATAAGTTCTCTAACTTTGTATTCGCCCAACGAGTGTATTCTCGTTACAAAGTCAGTAACTCCATGACTTTGTATTCGCTCAACGAGTATATTCTCGCTAAGCTTCTATAAAGTCAATAACTTCCTGACTTTGTATTCGCTCAATGAGCACCCACTAGACCAACAAGTCTGCATAATTTTGTAAAATATGATTATGCATAATTATATCAATCTAGTCAAATTTATGTAGTCCAATAATCATCACAAATGTCCCAAATCACACCAAACTCAATTTAACCACAATCATCAATGTCAATTGATCTCAAATGCAATACCAATTCACCCAATTATTTTTATGTACTAAACATCAAACCAAGACTAAAAAATTCACACAATCATGTATCTTTTTACAAATCAAACACACAGGCAGATCATAATAGAATCATACCAATTAGTATTTAAGTGTTTTTATAACTAAAACTAAGAAAACATTGCAATTACCTTCCCTTATGTATGAGATAACTTAGACAGGTAAAACAATATCAAACCTCTTTCAAGCTATCTGAGCGCACAAACTCAACTTAAAAACAACACAAACATGATCACGGTATACCAGTATAACCACTAATCAACAGAGACTCATAAAGATGACCCAGACACCACATGAGCTAGAATCACTCACATGCGAACTAGAATTACTTTATAGTTTATTAATATTTTTTATTTTAATAATTAAAATTTTGACTATAATAAAAAAATGAACATGTGTTTCTCAAGGATTTTATAATCTTTTTGAAAAATTGTTTCGATATTTTCATTTTCAGGAATGAAAGAAAATGTTTTGAAATTGAGACATCCTCGGTGGATACTAACAAACATATATATTCATGGAAAAGAAAAGAAAGAAGCTGTTTTTATTATCTGGTCTGCGCAACCTAAAGTCTCAAGAAATTCCGCGATATGGGGTCCACGCACAGAAGAAAGAAAAAGAAAAGTTAAAATGAAAACAAAAAAAGGTGTGTGGCAAATTGTCCTATAAAAATAAAAATTTCTAAACAACCAAAACCTCGTTTGGGTTTTTCCTCATTCTCAAAATTCCGAAACTCATAGCCCTCTTTCTCATCCTTTCAGCACCACACTCTCCCACGCTGGTTTTGAACTCAAAATCTCTGCGAACTTGCTCTTGCAATCGCCATTGATATTTTCTGTACGAACCTTCTTGACAATCTTTGAATGTCCTTTTACAGTTTTCCCTACAACGCTAGATGTTTATGTCTGTGTGTTTATGCTTGGATTATTAGGTTTGTGTTGTTTGGATTTTTTTTTAATCCTCGCTTCTGACATGTGTTAAACGCTATAATTGATCATCGACTTTGAAACACTTTACTTAGTTGAATATGCGCTTGCTTTTGTCTTATCTTAATCAAAATATGTCTATTGCTGTGGTCCGAAACTGTACTCTAGGTGTGTTTAGTGCTGTCAAATTTGTGGTGATAATAATACGTTTCTTTATTGTTTCTTTATTGTTTTTGGGGTTTGGTAAACATTTTCTTTTCTGTCGCTTTGTTAGCTCCTGATGATCAGTGTGTTTGTGTTCTAGCATTGTGTTTGGATTACTTCAGACCTTCGATTGACTCAGTTTGTTGTCACCATATTATGCGGCTTGGTGAAAAGGGATTGTCCATGCACGGAAGAAAGGGGAATTGACGTGCTTATGGTGGGCAGGGTTGTGTGTGTATTGATATTTGTTGAGATATTTTTAGGAACTTTCAAATTTTATTCCCATTGGTTTTAATTCTCTATATTGGCCGTATCTTAGAGAATTGTGAAGACTGAGATAGGAATCAAGCAATTTGCATATGTTTGCTTTAAAATTAAAAAAAAATATTTCTTATGTGATTACATGCTATTTTTAACACGTGAATTTATTGGCAAATTTATTTTCTGGAACGTGTTAATTGTAGAGGACTAGAACTGGTTGTGATTATCTACACGCCCTTTTCATTGCATATTGCAAATTAGATGACTTTGCTTTGTCTACTATTGTAATAAAAAGGTGCTAAAACAGGATGTTTCGCTTTAATAAAGTCTGCATAAAGGCATTAGCATTAGAAGGTTGAGTTGTTATCCGATCACATCTATTTGTTGCCTTTGGCTTGGCAGCTTATGCATGCACGGTGTGGGTCCAATTCAGTGAAGTGTCAATTTGCAGATTAACATTTACTGATTGTTGATTTTAGAGCTTAGTAAATTGCTAAAAGGCTGTATTATTCTCAATTTGCATTTCTAAATTATAATGGTGATTTTAGAAGGTGTCTTTGGTAGATCTATATAGAGTTGATGTGCTGTATGTATACGTATTGTGTTAGCCATCGTTGATATAATTTTTGGCAATCCCTTTTCTCTTCCATTTATGTCTCTCCTTTCTCACTATTTTATTTGTTATGAATAGTTAATACAAGTGCTCAGAAATAGAATAAATATTCAATTCTTAAACTATTTGTAATTAATAATAAAAACCTGTAGTACCGATAGAAAACGTACGAGTAGCTGCTGCTGCTAATATTTACAGTAAGGGAAAAAAAGAAAAAGAATAACTGATAGTGACTAAGAAGAAGAAAATAGATAGTGGGTGAAAAAGAAAGAGCTAAACAAAGAAAGGCAAATATATGTGAAAGTGGAAGGAGAAAGACCAAAGGAGCCCGAAAAAAGAAAAAGAAACAGAGCACAAAAATGACGAAAGAAATCTGTAGGAGTGAACTGAGCAGGTAAAAAAAAAATGGAGTGGGTCACTGAAGAAAAAGAAGAGATAGCTTGGAGAGTGGTTATGTGCGGGAGAGGAGAAGAATGAAGGGGTCAATACAAGGTGTGTATAACACAGTGACTTAAATCTGGTATAGTGCACTATTTGTCACTATTGATAGCCTAATTAGATACCGTCTTCAAAACTTGGCAATTACTCATTCGCCGTGGATTTATCCCTTTTTTAAGTGTGTATTGACCAAAATATGACTTGCTAATAGATGCTAACGAAGGTTCATATAGGTATTTATTATTGCAAAACAATCATATTTTATGCCAATAACTTCAATGACTGATTTTGATTTCTATCTCTTGCCATACCCACTTTTTACGGGAAGAAAATGAACATTCTTGCCACTATGTTATACAATATTAACTTGATTAAGGAAGGTGAGGGATCGACGTACCTTTCATCGAGTATGAGTTGCATCTTGTTGTAAGTACATTTTCTTCTTTTAGAGTTAAAGTCTAGCTTCATTTCTGTTTTTGGGGAAATGCCTTGTGATTCATGAGCATCCATTCTTACAGGCGTTGACACGAGTTATGTTTACCATGGTTTGATGATGTTGCTCTTATGGTCTTAACAAGATTGGTTAGAATTCAGAACAATTTCTTGATAATGATCAAGACAATGCCAGTTGTTTACATGTTTCTGTATTTTTTCTATCACGTGGTTGAAAAACAGGTGTTTTTTAATTGAAAGGTTCCATATTATGAATTACATTTTAAATAATTTCTCTTTTTTTGTCAGGACTGCACTGATCATTTTACTTGGACAAGTGCTATTGTAGCTGGATTTGATGGCGAATTCTGCTGTGATCCTTTTATACAGAGCTATCTTTGTATTTTAGAGTATACTTGTAATTGAAACAGTTTCAGATTTGAAAACATTATCTTGTACACCTGTAAACATTTAATATTTAGTGTTACTATATCAAATTTTATCAACTTTGGTGTTGTGTGATGCTTGTATTGAACTGATTCTTGCTTTAGTTTCTTTTGTGTGTTTCCACCACCTCTAAATATATGCTTGAATTCACATGAAATCTTGTAGATATATATTGGTTATACGTGGGAAAAAGTAGAAGAACTGACTTCTTCATCTGAATTGTTGGATACACTTCGTACATAGTGAAGAATGGAGACTTTAGCTCAGCTGGAAGCAATGTGCGAGAGGCTTTATAACTCGCAGGATTCTGTTGAAAGAGCGCAAGCGGAAAGCACACTGAAATGCTTTTCCTTAAACAGTGACTACATTTCGCAGTGCCAATATGTTCTGGATAATGCATCCTCTCCCTATGCATTGATGTTGGCAAGTTCGAGCTTGTTGAAGCAAGTGACTGAGCAAAGCCTTCCTTTACAGCTCCGGATTGATATTCGTAATATTCTTGCTTGCAGATGATTATGACTAGGAGTATTTTAGGGGCTGTGCATATTTGGCTTGGGTCTGCGGGACAAAAAATACATTATTTGTCTATTTCCTAAACAGAATTTACTGAGTGACGTTTCAGCATCATGAGTTACATTCTAAGATACCAGTTGACTTAATTTTGCATGCATTGAAGTCTCTTTTCCAAAATTGGCATAAACTTATTTTGTGGATAATCTGACTTTTCTCTTATTTCTTTTTCCAGTTGTGTTTGGGGAATTTGGGTTCAGTATATTCAATTACCTTGCTGTCAATTTTCCCTCACTGTGGTTGCTCCATTTCCTATTCTCTTTTAACCCAAATTGATTAGATTGTTATTTTTTTTTTTTGAAGGAAACTACCTCATAAATTATCTGGCAAGCAAAGGACCAGAACTGGAGCCCTTTGTTCTTGGATCCTTGATCCAACTCTTCTGTCGCATTACAAAGTTTGGTTGGCTTGATGATGACAAATTCAGGGAAGTTGTTAAGGAGGCAATGAACTTCTTGAGTCAGGTGACATGATGAACATTAGAATTTGATATGGAAGTCCATATATTTCTGGTGTGTTTTGTTTTGGCATCCAGTAAAATGCATAAAACATTAAAATGTACGGCTTTGATTTGTTATTTTACTGTGCTATTTAGCATCTCGTGACTTTTGATTTTAGATTCTATCCCTCAAATTAATTATAAAGTAGTTGTAGGGTCTATGCTTTTTTTACCATGCTTAGGTTTCTTGTATTATTCTTCAAATATGCTTGTTGCCCTTGTGGTTTTTTAGAAGTTGAAATTGCTTGAGTTTTATGTTTTTTCCCTTGGACTTTGCACAACTTCTTTGCAAAATGGTGGAAATTATGTATAAGAATTCTGGATTATTTTTGAAATCTATGGCAGCAGCCGGCACCAAGAGCCAAGGCTTCAAATTTTGTTTGGTCTTAAATAATTAAAGGGGTTAGTGCTAGTAACATGATAAGGATTATGTAAATGTTACAATAAAACGCTGTTTCTAGAATTATTTTTGCAGACTTATCTTTTGGTCTGTGGTGAACTTTGGTCATGGGGTTTCAAAAAATAACCAGCTGCATGTATTGAGTGGTGAAGTTTGCGATTCCATTCAAACACATGTTTGTATATGTATTTTATTGCTTTTTAAGACTACATATTGATTTGCTCTCTCCTTCACCATCTACTACATGAAAAACTTGAACTATAGGAAAATCACGTTGTTACAAAATAAATATACAATACAACTACGCTTGCTTTCCCTTATTCTCCTTGAAGAACTTGTTTTTGGTGCACCCATTGGAAATAAACATTTTTCTAAGATTTGTTTTCTTTTGATGAAGCCTTTGTAATGATGGAAATGATGTATTTTTAGGACTTATAGCAAAGGGGAAGTTGGTTGATATATTTAAGATATTGATAGTTAGGTAGGGAGTTAAATAATATGAGAAAGCACCGATGAAAGAAAACAAAGTGACAAACATGATCGCAAACCGAGCAAACCAGCACGAGTGAAGAAATCGCGATGAACAAGGACAAACGGAGACAAAGGTGAACAAATCAAACGAACAATATGAATGCAATCAACAAAGGCAATTGACCTAGACCGGCGAATTGATTCGAAAAACTGAAACGAATGGAATCGACGAACAGAATCAAAAGAAGCTGGCGAACTGATTCAGTGACTGACTGAATCGGCAAACGACGAAATGAACTTGCGAATGCAATCAATAAACTCAAACAGTAAACGCAAACAGTGAATAAATTCACACAGCGACAAACTCAAACAACAAACTCAATTGACGAGTGAAAATCACACATGGAATAGAAGCGGAAGGACAAGAAGCATATCAACAATCATCTAGTAACTAGGATCGGTGAAGAAAAATCTCTAGATACCATCTTAGATAACTGGAGCCGAGAGAAGGAGAAGATGAACAGTGAATAGAACTGTTTTATTTATCTGAACTAGTTAAGTCATGTACAGAGAAACTATTTGTAGGAAACTGATTTCTGTTAGTAATAACAGAACCTTACAAACTATACATGATAATAGAGAAAATACAGTGCTGTACAGAATACAAAGAACTATCAACACCAGTACTCTAATACAACAATGTAGGTTTGTGTGGGGGGTCACTGTAGTAGCTGTAGGCAGCAGAGAGGAATGATGTTGAACATTTTCTGAAGTCATGGATCACTATGTTCTTGATACCATATTGAATGAAAGAACTATTATTAAGCATGAATGTGCGCATACATAGAAGGTGCTACAATTCTGTCATAGAAGCATATATGTAGGTAAAAAAATTACAATTTTTATCAAGAAAAGACAAAAAAGTGATAACATTGCAAGCATTACAATGCTTGATATTTCTTATGTAGTTGGATTTGTTACTCAATTCATGCAGAATGATCAAACTGATCATTGCAATGCTATAATTGACATTCTCAGATATTTAAAAAGGGCTTTGGGTCAAGGACCCTTGTATAAGAAGGGAAATACTCAAATTATAGGATATTGTGATGAACTATCCCATTGACAAGAGATCTACATTATACTTTGTGTTCCTTTGAAGGAATGTTCTCTCGTAGAAGAGCAAGAAACAAAATGTCGTTTCCTAGTCCACTGGACAAGCTGAATATAAATACATGGTTTTGGTCGCTTGTGTAAACTACTTTAAGTGTTTAAATTTTGTGAAGTTGAGCAGATGAAGTTGTATTGTATTCTGATTGTTAGAAGTGGCTTTAAGCCTAACTCAACCTCACAAAACTGGCTTTTAAGGTGAGGTTTTCACCTCACTTATTTATTATGAAATTGCCTTATCTCTAGTCGATGTGGGACTTCCAACACACCCCCTTACGCCGAGGTATATACATCTCGTGCCGATGTGGGACTTCCAACACATCCCCTCACACCGAGGTATATACATCTCGTGCGTGGGACTAGAAATCAATGGGTGGTCCGTTAGCGGCCCGATAACCGGGGGAACAAAATGTTCAAGAAATCTCGCTAGGATAGACTTTCTTTTAAGCAATGGCTCTGATACCATGTTAGAAGTAGGCTTTAAGCCTAATTCAACCCCACAAAACCGACTTTTATGGTGAGATTTGCACGTCACTTATATATTATGAAATTGCCCACTTCTAATATCGGCACGAGATGTATATACCTCGGCATGAGGAAGTGTGTTGGAAGTCCCACATCGACTAGATATGAGGTAATTTTATAATATATAAGTGAGGTGTAAACCTCACCTTAAAAGCCGGTTTTGTGGGGTTGAGTTAGGCTTAAAGCCCACTTTTAACATGGTATCAAAGCCATTGTTTAAAAAAAAGTCTATCATAGTGAGATTTCTTGGACATTCTGTTCCACCTGCTATCGGGCCGCTAACGGACCACTATTGATTTCTAGTCCCACGCACGAGATGTATATACCTCGGCGTGAGGGGGTGTGTTGGAAGTCCCACATTGGCACGTATATACCTCTACGTGAGAGGGTGTATTGGAAGTCCCACATCGACTAGAGATAAAGCAATTTCATAATATATAAGTGAGGTGCAAACTTCATCTTAAACGCCAGTTTTGTGGGGTTGAGTTAGGCTTAAAGCCCACTTCTAACTCTGATAATCAAGCAGTCCTTTATATTGCCTTCAATCCAGTGTTTCATGAGATAATCAAGCACATAGAGATCAATTACCATTTTGTTAGGTTTGGTATAGTATATAAGAGAAAAAATAAATAAGGGAATGTGCCAGTTGTAACTGACTATTATGAACAATCCAGGATTAGTTGTGGGTGGGGGGTTTTTTGAAAGGGAAAAAGTTCAGGAGAATTGTGGAGAGTGATGTTATCTCGAACAACCTCAGTGTGGGAAAGTGTACCATTTCTATACCTACTACATTGGTAGGTGTAGAATTGGAAATAAGCAATAAAGATTTACCAGACAGAGTCTTGTCTCCAGCTATAATTCATAGTTCTATCATAGTTGTTATCCAAAGAACTTACTATGGGATTTATCAGCTTGAAGATGTTCTAGCTAAGTCTTTGAGAGGGCATAGAATTTAGTTTATATGTTCCAAGTGTGGTGCATACAATTTATATGATCCAAGTTGAGGGGGAGTATTGAAATTGTGTTTATTATTTTATCTTACAACTTTCATGAAGTTGCTATCTAGCCTAAGCATGAATTTATGATATCGAGATTTGCTATTGTAGAAATTGATTCAGGAAAATCTATTCAAACCATGTTAATTCTTGTTTGTGTAATAATCTTCTTCTAGGTTCTCATTTTTGTTGTTCGTTTCTTTTTGGAGTTTGTGGTGGATGTTTCTAGGTTTAGTGAACTTGGGTTATAATTCCACAATTGCTACATATAGCTACTTGGTGATTATGTCAGTATATACTTAATTTTATTTTGTGATTGATACATATATCATGTATCCTTTAAGTGGATATTTTGTCCGTATGTCTTACTTTTCTTGTCTTTGGTATGTGTTCTGATTACAAAATTGAGGTCCCATAATTTGTTGGCTCTTAATAGCGGAGTTTAATGGTCTAATCGTCAATGAAAATTTTTAGGGTGATTGTCTCGTATCCCATACTGGTTGTCCTACCCATAAGAATATTTATAATAAGTTTATATTATTATTCTTGAACAAATATTTTTAATTTTATTGGGAGTATTAACATATCGTAAATTAGATGTAGGATATAACGAAGAAAATTTTGGTTGACAGAAGTTCTATTAACCACCACAATCCACCACGTTGATTAGTTTCTCTGTTACTGTCATGTGGTGTTTGAGGTTTTGATTGTGTACGTGCTGTTTTTACTCTATTTATTATTAATATATCTTCTTTTGATTATTTTGAATTTTAATCTGACCAATTGATACTTTTAGCAGGCACAGCATCATTATGCTATAGGTTTGAGGATATTGTATCAGTTAGTTTCTGAGATAAATCAGGTCAGAATCAATGCTTTATATTTCAACAGGAAGTAATAGCTTGCTTATTAAAAGCTGTGCACTTGCTGTATATGTGTTATTCTTCAGCCCTCAAAGCATTTGTTTTGCACTTCTTAGGACTACACTTTTATTTTGTTGTGTTTTTTTTTTGTTGTTGATTTGTTTTTGTATGCTTTGCCCGAAGTCAATGATGGTTTTGTCTTTGTTATAAATTTTCTGGTATTAGTTTTCTGTACCTTCACACTTGAGTAAACTTTGAGATTTGAGCATCTATTATATGAGTATTAGGAACTATTTGTCTGCATTGTGTCTGCTTTGTTTGGCTGCTATCTGGGAGACTGATTGACATGGGATGTCAAAAGTGAGTTGTCAATATTGACATCATATTGTGTTCTTATATGGTTTAGTACAGTGACATGGTCCTCATTTTAACTCGTATCCACCATTTTGGCATTGGGAAGGGTTAATGCGTAGACAGCAGACTTGATGCCTCTGAAGAGTAGTAATGTCGACACTGAACAAAATTACCGCAGAAAAACTTGAGCTTAGATACTGTAGAAGCACCCATTGTTTTTATTATTTTTATTTCATTGTTGGTGTTTGATTCATAGCTTGTGCTACAAAATATTCCTTAAATTTTGTACTGTGGCTGTACATATTCTCTTGCAAGACATTGAATTGCATTATTTATTTTGATATCTCCGTATCAAACTAAATATTATATTTGCTTACAACTTCTTTGCTGATATTGTTTTTGTTACTTTTATTTATTTTATTATGTATTTTCAGCACAATCCTGGATTACCTGCTGCTCGGCAACGTAGGATAGCTAGCTCTTTCAGGGATCACTCACTTTTTCAGATATTCCGGATATCATTAACTTCTCTCTTGCAGTTAAAATCTGATGGTATATCATATATTTGTTATGAACATGATTGTACTCATTTTCAAAGTTTTAAACTGATGCCAGTGCTTTGAATTTAGTAATCTTGCTTCGTTTTTGTAAAAAATTCAGTTGGGAGCAAGTTGCAGGAACTTTCTCTTATGCTTTCTCTTAGTTGTTTATCATTTGATTTTATGGGGACATCATATGATGAAAGTTCAGATGAAATTGGTACTGTTCAGGTATAATCTGTGTACATAGATAGTTGTTTGCTTTTGTCTAGTCTGCAGTTCTTGATCTTAAATTGGCATTGGTTGTGCAGGTTCCATCGGCATGGAAGCCTACCCTGGAGGATTCCTCAACTCTGCAAATATTTTTTGATTATTATGCATTGAATCAATTTTTTTCGAAAGAGGTTCGTTTATGTTAGTTTATTCCATTTGACAGTGGAGTCAGTGCTTCAGACTTTTATGATAAAGTTTTTGTTTACCGCTGCATTTTGTTTGATTTTTCAAGGAATTAACCTCACTTTTATTAACTTAGGATTTTGTTTTGTGTAAAGAATATTATTCGAGATCTTAGGACCTTTCTTTGTTGCATATATTTTCTGGATAAAGTATAATTTTTTTTGAATTCCAGATGCAAAATTAGAGAGTAAATTTGATGAAATTCTTTATTTCTTAATATGATTAGGAATAGTATTTATATAGTTACAGGAAGTTCGAATCAGTTGCCATTTGCAGCTGTTATGACTGCCGATTATATATATATATATATATATATATATATATCTGAAGGCCTAGTACTACAATGCATAGGCCCAATAGTACAGTTATACTTCTAGGTTTCTACAAGTACAGTATATCTCTCATAGAATTAAATTGAGTATTTGTGGCCAAGGGGGGAATGTATTCTGGTTCATGTCAGCTCTTATATAATCGTGGTCTCCTGGATATGAATTATTTTAAATCCTGTTGTCATGTACCAGCTCTCCAAAGAGCCTTAGCTTTTATGTGTATGTCTATGATTGGTTTTATACTTTTATATAGTTATCTCCCCATGTTATGCAAGGGTTCTTTGGGATCGAAGTATAGAGTATCAACAATGCAAATCCTACCTCTACATTCTGCTTATATTTAAAGTATGAAAAATGGTTCAGGATTCTGTGGTACATTACCTTGTGAGTCTAACACAAGCAAGGCTGGTGTTTTCCTTTCTTTTTTGCTGTTTTGTTGCTGTTTGATCCTTTTTTCTGTGATAAATGTTAAATAGGTGCGCAGATGCCGCATCTGGTTGAAGACAATAGAATAAAATTTCCTAATCTTGTTATACTATTTCACCCCTACTTTTACTAGGTGCATCACGAGATTTTATTTTCTGCTTGATTTGACTTTACCCATCTATATTATTTTTTTTTCTTTTTGAATGTGATAAACTTGTCTTTCACAAGATGTAATTTATGGTAAAGTATATTTTTTCTCCATATGCCTTATCCTTTATTCCCCTACCCAAGTTATGTAATCTATCAGCCCTTAGCTTCATTACGATGCTTTTGATTTAGGTTTCTTGTTGATAGAGTTGATTTTATCTTCCATAAATGCTTTTGCTTCTGATTGTGGCAAACTTAAATTGTTATTGCTTTCAATACTATGTCATGGTTTGTTCACCTCGTAATCTATAACTGGAATATGCTTGATTTGAGGTCTTGTTTATTGTTAAAATCTTGTTGACTTATCCTACTATATGTATTTTATTGTTCAAGTTTACTGACATTTTGAGGCATTGTGCAATTTGATTCGTAAAATACAATTTATCCTAATATATGTATTTTGATACGAGTGATAGATAAATTGATTCATATTTTAAATGAATTTAGTATTTGGTTGTTGTCCTTTTATTTTGTATCTATAACATAAATGCATGCGAGCTTCTCTAAGGTTTTTTGCATTTGATCCTTTGTTCCTAGAGATCTATTATAATGGCAAAATTATGTATGCAAAAAAATTACTGATTCATTTTGTTTATTCCCCAACTTCCATTTCTTAATCTATGTAGGTGTGTAACCTCATTTCTTTATATTGGTGGTTTCCCATTATTTGTTGTTATTAATTGTAGGCTTTGGAGTGCCTGTTGCGTCTTGCTTCTACTAGACGATCATTATTTCCCAATGATACTGCTCGAATGAAGTTCTTGTCTCACTTGATGCAAGGCACCAAAGAAATTCTGCAAACTGGAATAGGTAAATTTGATTTACAGTTATTTGGCTTTGCCTTGATGATAACAGTGTATAATGATTTTGGAACATTGGTTCCATAATTATTATCTAAAAATTGGTGCTAGTTTTTGGTTATTGAATTAAATCTGATACTTTCCTCTAATAATGGTTGTCAATAGTAAATGTTGATGTGGAGCGATCACCCTTGAAAAATCCATTTCAATATAGCAGTGGACCACTATTCTGCCTTTTCTTTTCATTGTACCTTATGATGCACAAATCTGCTACACATATTGTATACAGTATGATGTGAATCAGATATAGTGATACAATCATTCTACAAATAACAGGATATGATATGCGCAAAATACATATTTAAAAATTTATAGAAATTTATAAAACATAATAAATATGTAAGTGGTATTATGCAAATCTAAGTTGAAATATAATTTCTAAGATATTTCCAAAATAAAGAAATTATTAATCATTGTCATTATAAATTACTTTCTATTATTGACATATAAGAATAACACTGTCAATCTCATTACCACTTGAATAATGAAAAGGAGAAAATAAATATTCTGTTAATTACAATCATTATTATTACATTTCAACTCTATTTGTAACATTCACATTCTCTTAAAAAAGGAAATAAAATTTGCTGGAATGAATGCATAGATTCTTGGGATATTTTCTTAGTTATTTTGGTGATATAATTATTCTCCGTTTTTATATTCACATACGTATTTGTTTCTTGTAGTTTTATTGGATATAAATGCTTTAAAAGCTTGGATACTTCACCAACCCGTAATGCTTAGAAATTTTGTTATTGCTATCATTGTTCAATTTATTATATTATGTTTTGTTTAGTTTATCAGTGTCATTGATAGCGGACTATGCTGTCCAGCAAAAACTCTGCCTTGTACAAGTGGATGGAGTTGCATCATATGGCAGATGTGTATTCACATATACAATTAATTATTTAGGGGAAAATAATATGCTATATATGAAACAGAATCAGCCAAATTCCCTCTGTAAATCTATAATTAGGCAATGCCAATTAAAAATGCAATATGCTATACAGGAACGAGAATATGCCATTAATCTTGATCCAAATCAGGTGTTATATCATGGAGACCTTAAAAATATGTGATACGTGTGAAATAAATATATGAATATAGCATAAATTGCATGTTGCCGGAGGTGTTTTTGCTCATTTTCTGTATCTGTTAAAGCTAATCAAGAAAAAAATATCTAGTGTGTCGTTGGATAAACCTTGCTTTGACTGAAGATGCTGAACAAGAAATTCCACAAAGAAAAAGCAGAATATCATAGAAGGAAAATGTGGAACTCTGAGTGAGCATTACTCTTACTGTTATTAGAGGAATTGTGGCGCATATAGCCTACAACTTACTGCATACCTTATTAATAATAAATTGTTAATACATTGAAGCATCAGAATATCTGACTTGGACATTGCTAATTTTTGTACTTGCCTATCGATTACTGCTATATTTAAATTCAATAAGTTAAAATATTAGAGCTTAATGACGTTGCGTGATCCGTTGTATATAAATTTTGTTTAGATATTTGGTTATGAATTTCTTTGTATAACACATCTTTCTTATCACAACAATTATCATAAATATTAGAGCTGAATGTGTGATCCATGTAGCTAAGGATTTGTCTATAAATTTTTTTAGACCTCTGTTGATGAATTACTTTGTATAACAGGTCTTTCTGATCATGATAATTATCATGGCTTTTGTCGACTTCTTGGACGCTTTAAACTCAATTATCAGGTGTGCAATGCTGTTTGTCTTTTTTCATGATCCAAATACATGATCATTCAATCTCTGATGGGTTGTTTTTCCCTTGGATCACCACCTCATGATATTTGTTGACGACCTGTGAATGTAGCTTTAGTTTTATGTGTACAATTCTTGTTGAGTTTTCATGTGTGTTTTCTGTAGTGTCTTCCAAAAGAATGTCTATCCAATTTAATGTGTCTTGTTGGATCCTGCTGAACAGGATTATGGGCTCTGTTGATTATTGATTTATTATCACAGTAGAGTTTCATAGGTCCATCACAATCAATCTTCAAGTCTTCCAAGTTATTGCAACCAAAGCAATTGACGAATAACTTGTGCTATTGCTTGAAATTTAACTACTACACGAGATTGAGCTACAACTTTTTTGTTTTACTTCTCTAAGTTAGCAAGCTTCTCCAAGTATAATATCCAGATTTTTGTTGGGATATAAAAATACCTTTTGGAGTGGGACACTTGAATTCTAAAAGAATATTTCAACCTGAGACTTTTATCTCAAACTACTTTTCTAAATGTTGACTCAAGAGTCGTTGTTCCTTCCAATCATCCCAGAAACATTGATATCAAGGTACACTAAGAATACAGTTACTCCCCTTGAAGTTGAGTTTAATATATATATATATATATATATATATATATATATATATATATATATATATATATATATTTCCTGCTCAGGATCCCCATGCAAGAAATAATTCTTCTCATCGAACCATTGTCCAATTTTTCTTTGATGAACTATTGATCTATCTCTATATGCTTTATCCTATCATGCTCAATTGGATTCTGAGTAATACTAATAACTGATTTATTATCATGATAAAAGTTCATAGGTTCTTCACAATTTGCTTTTAGATCATTGAAAATAATTTTCAACCATAACAATTTGTTGTTAGTTGAATATTAATTGCAATATTAAAAGTTCTTGGTAGTACATTAAATGTATTATTAGAAGTTATTAGAAGCTCTTAGAAGATTCTAGAGATCTCTTGTAATTATTACTTTAAGGTTTGAGATCTCTATAAATAGAGAAGTTGATGTACTGTTTTAGAGAATTAACAAAATAGTAAAATCCTCTTTCTTTCAGATTATTCCTTTCAAGTTGGTATCAGAGCTCCTGATCTAGGGAGCCATGCTTCCGCATTTCTTCTTTTACGTCTTAGTTACGGTTCTCCTTAGTGCTATCCGAAGTGCAGCCATTTCTTTTAATTATTGTTGCTACTGCATCACTGCTATCGTCATCGCTGCTGTTGTTGTCGCTGCTATTGTTGTCGCTGCTGCATCATTGCTGTTGTTGTTCCATCACAGCTGCTGTCGCTGTTTCATCACAGCTGTTGCATTGCTGCCATCATTGCTGCTGTCGCATTGCTGCCATCATTGTTGTTGTCACGCTGTTGCGTTGATGTCACTTTCTGTCTTACCTTTCATTTGCAGTTAGGAGAGACCTAAGGAAGTCCTATCATTTATTTTTTTTGGCATGGCAACTTCTCTAAGCAAAGCCGATCTTCCACAATTGCTGGATGACAACCGCCTTAATGGTCGAAATGATCTGCAATGGGTTCAATTTATCAGACGCACGTACGGTAAGACTCAATCATATTGAAGGAGAGGCCATTTCCCCGGATAATCCCAATTTTCAGATTTGGGATAATGATGACTCATGAATCATTACATGGTTATGGAGATCCATGACTACAGAGATATGTAAAAATTATATGTTCTACTCTAGTGCTTGCGAAATTTGGGAGGACCTTGCAACTGCTTATTCTATGCGACATGACATCTCTACGTGGTATGAGTTAGAAAGCAAGATCTTTGGTGCCAGGCAAGGAACTCTCTCTATTTCAGAATATTATGGAAAGTTGAAGGGTTTGTGGATTGAGTTGGACCAGTATCAAAACTTGAAGCTTGAGAATAACAAAGATGCTATAACTCTTGCTCAGTTTGTTGAACGATCTCGGATGTTTAAGTTCTTATCAGGATTGAATCCTGAATATGACCTTGTTAGGGCTCAAATTCTTGGAAAGGAAAGACTTCCTTCTCTTTCTGAAGTCTTCTTCATTGTCCGAGGTGAGGAGGCTCGTCAAATGGTCATGATGAATGAGGCCTCCACTGAAGGAGTTGCCATGTTTTCCGGAAAGACTACCAAACCTGGGAATTCAAATCTTGCAAATATTAAATTTAGCTTAAAAGGTAAGGAAGAGCGTTGGTGCTCTCATTGTAAGAAGTCTTGCCACACCAAGGACACTTGCTTCAAGCTACATGGAAAGGAGAAAGCTCTGAATTGTCTAGCGGAATTAAAAGGACAACCCTCAAGGAAAGTTTATCAGGCTTCTTCAGATTCTGAAAATCTTGACAAGACACCTTCCTCTTCAACTGAGGAAGGAATGCCTACACTACGTGCCGAGATTGAACGTCTAAAAACTCTTATGGAGTCAATAAGTAAGCCACCTTTTGGTACTTGCTCTCTAACCATGACTGGTAAGAACTCTAATTCTTCTTTTAACTTTTCTAGAACTTTATGTAAGGACTCTTGGGTTCTTGACTCTAGTGCAACAGACCATATGACCCCTCATTCATCTCTTTTAACGTCATTTGTTACTCTTTCTGATGACCACATTACTATTGCCAATGGGACCCATATCCCAATACATGGACGTGGAAATGTTTCTTATTTTGCCATCTCTTAGTCTTAAAGATGTCCTTTATGTTCCAAAACTATCTAATAACCTTATTTCCATTCGAAAGCTTACTCATGACCTAAATTGTTCCATAACCTTTTCTCCCACTCATTGTATTTTCCAGAATCTTGCCACGGGAAAGACAATTGGAGTTGTTAAGGAACAAGGAGGGTTGTATTGCTTTAACAACTTGGAAACTAAGAATAGTATCGGTAGGCAAACAACTACCTCTTGTCTCTAGTCTTGCACTTCTTTTGAGTCTTCTCAAATTTGGCTTCTCTACCGTTGTCTAGGACATCCGTCCTTTTCTGTTTTAAAGTCTTTGTTCCCTTCCTTGTTCACCATAGAGTTCGTTGAGTCATTTAAATGTGATGTATGTCAAATTGTAAAGCATCATCGTGCCACATATCCTTCTAGTAATACAAAGAGTGTTAAACCTTTTTGATTTGGTTCATTCTGATGTTTGGGGGCTTGCATCAAGCTCTAGTATATCTGGTGCTAAATGGTTTGCCACTTTTATTCATGATTGTATCCGCGTTACATGGGTTTTCCTTATGAAAGAAAAAATTGAAGTTTTTAACTTATTTATTAGATTCTTCCGTATGATAAAAACAAAATTTGGAAAGTTAATTAAACGTTTGCAATTTGAAAATGGAAGGGAATATGTAAACCATGACATGGCTAAATTCATTTTCGAGAATAGTGTTGTTCATGAATTCACATGTGTGGACACACCACAACAAAATGGCGTTGCTGAGAGAAAAAATAGACATCTTCTTACGGGCACTTCTTTTCCAAATGTATGTCCCTAAATCTTATTGGGTAGAGGCTGTCCTTACTGCTGCCTATCTTATCAACTGATTACCTTCTCGGGTTCTAGATAGTCTGAGTCCCATTGAGTCCATATCTTCTTTCTATCCATCTGTTCCTTTTCTTTCTAGTCTTCATCGTCGAGTGTTTGAATGTGTTGTGTTTGTCCATTTTCATAGTCAATTTCGTGGAAAGTTAGATCCTAGAGCTGTTAAATGCATCTTCATTGGTTATGCATCTAATAAAAAGGGATATCGTTGTTACCATCCTCCAAGTCGAATGTTTTTTACCTCCATGCATGTTACTTTTGATGAAACTAAATTTACATGTGTCCTCAGCTTCAGGGGAAGAGTTCTTTTGAAGCTAGGTCTTTTGAATCTCTTGAGTCATGTTTTGTACCTTCCATAGAGGAACTAGCTGATTCTGATGATACTGTTGGTTCTCCTAATACTTCTCCAGAAACATCTTCTATGGATGTCTCTAAAATTGCTTCGAACAATACAGAGTCAGGGTCATCTACAGACTCTAGTCGTCCAGAGAGTTTTTTCCGTATACAATACCAAGGGCGACAAAAGCAACCTAACTCTATCCAAGAAGAACTTCAATCGTTTGAACCAAGGGTAAGTAGTCCTTCTATTGATACCCTTGAACCTTTGGAAAATTCTTTGAATAGTAACTGTGAAACTGACCTTGATGACTTGTCCATTGCTTTGAGAAAAGGAACTCGGTCTTGTACCAAGTATCCTATCTCCCATTTTGTGACCACTAAACACCTTTCTATGCAGCACCAAAGTTTTCTCTCTGCCATTGATGCAATTAGAGTCCCTACATCAGTTCAAGAAGCATTGAAAGATGAGATTGGATTCAAGCCATGAATGAAGAGATGAGTACCTTAGAAAAGAACCAAACATGGGAAATTGTTGACAGGCCACTAGATAAAAAGTCAGTGGGTTGCAAATGGGTTTTTAGTCTAAAGTATAAATTAGATGGCACATTAGACCGTTACAAAGCAAGGTTAGTTGCCAAAGGATATACTTAGACTTATGGTGTTGATTATGAGGAAACATTTGCTCTGGTGGCAAAGATGAATACAGTTAGAATCATTCTCCCATTGGCAGCTTATTTTGGTTGGTAATTGCAACAATTTGATGTGAAAAATGCTTTCCTGCATGAAAATTTAGAGGAATAAATATACATGGAAATTCCTTCAGGTTTTGGATCTACTAAAGGAGGGAATAAAGTGTGCAGGTTGAAGAAAGCTTTGTATGGGCTTAAGTAGTCCCCTCGTGCTCGGTTTGGTAGACTCACACAGGCTATGATCTCCATGGGGTATCGACAGAGTCATGGTGACCATACCCTGTTCATCAAACATTCCCAAGAAGGTAAACTTACTCTACACTTGGTGTATGTTGATGATATGATTGTTGCAGGAGATGATGAACATGAGAAACAAATCTTGAAAGAAAAGCTTGCTGCCCAATTTGAAATGAAGGATCTAGGAAAATTGAAGTACTTTCTTGGGATAGAAGTAGCTTACTCAAAGAAAGGCATATTTATTTCCCAACAAAAGTATGTTATTGATCTCCTCAAAGAAACAGGTATGATTAATTGCAAGACTACTGGAGTTCCTATAGAACAAAACCGTAGAATTGGGAGTGTTGAAGGCAGTTCTACAGTAAATGAAGGCCAATATCAAAGACTAGTTGGGAAGCTCATCTACTTAGCTCACACCAGACCAGACATAGCCTATGTGGTGAGTGTTGTAAGTCAGTTCATGCATAATCCAAGGGAGAGACATTTATAGGGTGCAAACAAGATCCTTCAATATTTGAAGAAAAGTCCAAGAAGGGGATTACTGTTTAAGAGAAATGAAAAATTAATAATGGAATTGTATACTGATGTGGATTATGCAGAATCTATCATAGATAGAAAATCCACTTCAGGATCCTGCATGTTCTTGGGTGGAAATTTGGTGACTTGGAAAAGTAAGAAACAAAATGTTGTTGCAAGGTCTAGTGGTGCAGCTGAATTCCGAGCTATGGCACAAGGGGTGTGTGAATTGCTATGGATGAGAATTAACCTAAATGATCTTAAAGTGGCATGTGAAGAATCTATGATCCTTTATTGTGATAACAAGTCAGCCATTAGCATTGCTTACAACCCAATTCAGCATGATAGGACTAAACACAGAGATAAATCGACACTTTATTAAAGTGAAACGAGATAGTGGCCTTATCACTACTTCCTACATCCCATCTGGACTTCAGTTAGCAGATCTGTTTACGAAAGGTCTTCCTACTGAGTGATTTCATAATCTCACATGCAAGCTGGAAATGATAGATATCCATTCACTAGCTTGAGGGGGAGTGTTGTTAGTTGAATATTAAATGCAATATTAAAAGTTGTTGGTAGTATATTAAATGTATTATTAGAAACTCTTAGAAGATTCTAGAGATCTCTTGTAATTATTACTTAAGGTTTGAGATCTCTATAAATAGAGAAGTTGATGTACTGTTTTAGAGAATTAACAAAATAGTAAAATCCTCTTTCTTTCATATTATTCCTTTCAAGTCAATTCACATACCCTTGTGTTGTCACTTAGAATTCAACCTTTGCACCATACCTTGCAACTACATTTTTCTTCTTCTCCAAGTTACTAAGTTTCCACCAAAGAACATGCACAAGTGAATCTCCAATCAGTAATAAATGGTTTGCAACAATGTGCATCTCCTTTTTTAATTTTCATCGGTCTTAAACAACAATCCCCTTCATGCACTTGCCGTCAAATATTGAGGGATTCTGTTCAAAGCTTTTAACTGTAGCTCTCTTGGATTGTGCACAAATTGACTATTAGAACTTGCAACATAAGTTATGTACTGTCTACTGTAGACTAAGTAAATGAGCTTCAACAAGCCACTAATATTGGCCCTTGTTCACAACAAAGCTATCTTGACCCACTAGCAATTCTAAGGTTTTGTTCTGGAGGAGCTCTAGTGGCTTTGCATATAATTTTCCCTGTTTCTTTGAGAAGATGTAGAATGTGTTTTATTTGGAAGATGAAGATGCCCTTTTCGAGTAGGTAATTTTTATTCCAAGGAAGTATTTTAATTTTCCAAGATCGTTGTTCTCAAATTGGCACTAGTTTTTTCTTTCAAGATTAGTTTCTCATGTAAGTCACCCCTTGCAATGATTATGTCATCCGCACAAACCAAGAGAATAGTAGGTTTTCTTTCTAAGGAATGCTTGATAAACGAGGTGTGTGCACCTTGGCTTTGTAAGTACGTAATGAGGCCATTGTTTTTTGTAAGTCTTCAAAACCAAGCACAGGGTGACTGCTTGGGTTTTTACAAGGCTTTCTTTAGTGTACATACTTTATCCCTTTCTTCAATAGACCTAAGGCTAGAAGGAATTTGCATGTAGATTTCTTCCTCTAGATACCCATGTAAAAGGACATTTTTCATATCAAACTTGTTAGAATGTAATCTTTCTTTAACTGTTATAGATTTAGATTTGTTAATCATTAGCTGTTACAGATTCTATGAAATGATAATCATGGATCCTGATTATTTGCAAGAATTTAGTCTATTTGATTCTGTAAATTAGTATAAATATATACCGTGTGGTCTGCATTAGACCCACAACATTCAAATAACTCTTTCTTATATGGTATCAATAGTTTTAGGTTTCTTCGATCCACTTCTTCTCCTCCCAGGTGAACAGTAACTGCAATCCATAGAAGACCCATTTTCTCTCAGGTGAACAACACTCGTGACCATTGCTTGCCCTTTCCTTTTGTCACCAAACACTCTTTTCCTCTGGTGACCGTCCTGCTAGAACAGTCCTCCTCTGGCGATCACTAAGCTTTGTTTTTTCGGCATATATGTTTCACACACCTGTAACAGATTGCTACTTTCCCTTTCTCACGCACAACCAGCTTGATGGCACAGCCCCTGCCTCCTTTTTCACGTTCTGATGCCCTGTTTTCACTTATTTCCCATGGTTTTCAACAACTCTGAGTCAAATACTGCCTGCCATTGTGAATCATAACCTTGGTGGTTTCTTTTATCTTGCTAATGTTTCATGCAGTAATAATAGATGAGTCAACCATTCAACTTTTTAGCAATGTTCTTGAGACCAATTCCTTGCAACAATTTTTTCTCCATTTTACTAGGGATTACTTGTATACTTATGTTGAAAAATCTTGTAATGTTTTTATTTTAAGAGTGAAACAGAATGCTTTTATAATTAAGACATTTTTTTCTTCTGTTTTTTTCTTATTGTGGATAAATTATTTTTATGGTTTAAGTTCTGTACTCAACTCTTTCACCCTCATTTTTCAAAATTTATTCATGCTTCTTATTGCATCTTCTCTTCCCAGTTTTAGAGGTTGTTTTATTATTTTCCTTTTCGCTTTTCCATTTTTTCTCTATTTCCTTTCTTTCTTGATAAAGATTAATAGGTATAGAGGAACTATTAACCTGGTTTTCCATGATTGCTCACATCCTAGTCCCTTGTTTGATTTTGTTCACTTGAATTTGCACAATTAAGTTCTCCTGAACTCCTTGGGATTGATCTTGTTCTAGTATTTCTCGATTAATAAATCACATTCCCACTTTGATTTATGCTGCAGTTATCTGAACTTGTGAATGCTGAAGGCTATAGTGAATGGATACACTTAGTAGCAGAGTTCACACTAAAATCTTTGCATTCTTGGAAGGTATGCATCTATTATTATTTAATTAGTTCCTTGAAGTAGCTGGATTATACATTTTTTTCAGAAAATGTTAGGAATTGTGTCAAGTATGTTGGAAACAATTTCCGTAAACCCTTTCAATTTTGGAGGCAGAAGCCTCCCCATGAGTGTCAATTTGCTTGTATGATAGTTTGGTTTCAAGATTTGGGATATGATGATTGTGAATTGGGGAAATATTTTGATTTTCAGCTCTATTTGCTTTGCTATGAGTTGGAAAAAAAATGATTTGTATATTAATTGTTATTGTTATTTGCAATGATGAGAATCATTCCCCATCATATCGTACTATAGCTAGTGCTACTACTAGAAAAGGAGAAAATTGTTCGTATTATTTCTCTGCATGAAACAACCTTAGCCCTAAACAGTGATGAGGAGAGAGGGAAAAACCCTATCCATGAGGGGAGAGAGCTAGGTGCAACAAACCAAGAAGACAAGGGCATAAACTTGCCTTGAAGACATCGAGACAAACAACGACAATAGTGTGATTATGATATTGGGAAGGTGGAGCATGGCACAAATGCTGGTACAGAGTTGACAACAACTAACCTTGGGTCACGTGACAATAACCCTAACTTAGCTATATTAAACAACATCACGAATGGCAACTAAAGATAGTGGACACAAGTGTTCCGAGGTCATGCTCCTGAAATAGATTTAAATGTGATTAAAAGTTAGTAAATTAGTGTTGAATTGGTGTATATATTGTAACATCCCAATTCTAGGGTGCTAATGCTCTCAAATCAATCATAATTCGCTCCATTCCAAAGTTGTTTTCAAAACTAGTATATTAAATAAAATGAAGTGATACAAAATAAGTGATTAGGAGCATTTTAACATCAAGTTACATCACGTAATGGTTATATCTCTCATCACAGTTGGAATAAAGCACAAAGAATGAGAGACACAATGAAGAATTATTTCATACATGTTAAAGCTTGATATTCATTACATTCTTCCAATAGTTTTTCTAAATGAACTACAACTTTAAAGCAACATTTTCTTGAAATAATATCCTACATCTCCTCTTTTCACTGCCTGCCTGGCCTTTGCTTCGTAACGGGTTCCTCTCTTCAATCCTAGAGTCTAATTTCGTGTAATAACATTGCACAATCATCACACGAAGACAAGAGAAACACAAACAAATGCACCCGTTTTTGCCAGGGGAGTATAAATGCAACCGATGAACTAAAGCCCAATAAAGGTGAAGCCAAATGTTAGGCCCTACTTTGCTAGATGTACAGTAGCTTTGTTCATTGAAGAGAAATAAACTCTCGTATGAAAAACTGAAAACGGGTTAGTGTTGTTGGCCATGGAAGCAGCAATGGTGGCAACCTCTTCTCTGAGAAAGCTGAAGTGGAAGTGAACCCTGGCAAATGACCGACTCAATTTGCTTCTGTGGAACTCTTCTCTTTCTAAAAAATGACGACAATGACACTTTCTCCTTGTTCATCGGCTCCAACAAACGAGAGTCGAGAAACCAAAAAGAAATTAGGGTTTTTTCAAACCAATTTGGGCGACGCGATCTGAAAACTCAAATCCATGGAGGTTGTGGTTCAAGCCAGGATTCACGTTCCAAATTGCGATTCTTGTGATTCAAAGAACGAATCCTGCGATTCGAAGATGATACAGGAGCAAAAACGATTGTTCATGTGATTCATATAGTTGTCGGTGAGAATTGTATCACTTTATTTGTATTGTATCGTGAATCATATGATACTTACTACATTGTTTTGAGCAACATCGAAAACAGGAGCAGTAATGCATGTGCTGCAAGGACCAGGATGTTTTGGTTTGGTGTTGGTGGTGGTTGTGGTTTCAAGTTAACCTTGTCCCTAGGCACATGGAAGACAACCTTAGTGGCATCATAACAGGAATTTATGGTGGATTTCAGCTGGCTTGTTATGATGTCTTGGTGCAGTTTGGAAGCTAAAAGTTTCAGTCATTTAGCTGACATGTTGGTTTGGGGAGAATTGTTTCCTATTGGGTCATTCTACGGCTAAGGCTACTAGTAAATCAGGAGAAAATTGTTTGCATCATTTCAGTGGACAAATGAACCTGAAATACATTTCATTCATTTGATTCCAGACTTTACCCTAAGATTCTGGAATCTAGCTCTAGGTAGCCCTTTAGGGATGATATGTACACCCTGTAGTTATATGTGTTGTAACAAAAAGGCTGTCTGTCATCCAACTTCTCTTAGATGAAGGATATGTTGATTTCTGTGTTTTGTTCTATCATGCTGGATTGGGATATGGGAATGGTGATTGCCGATTGTTATCAAAAATTCATTTTTGGATGTTTGATTCAGGGTTACATTACTCAGATCAACATAGATATTGGAGTTTGGTTGGAAATCTCATCTCTTTTCTGGTTGGAATAGTTGTTAATTCGTACAGGGTTCTCATATTAATCACTGGATGCAGTAGTTTATATTCTTAGGTAGGATTCCTGCCTTTTTTAGCCTCAGTAGCATTCTTTCTTCTTTTGTTGTGTTTTTTAATCTGCTTAAAATTCACTATAAACGATTAGATATTATTAAATATGAAAAGAAACTTCTATTGATACATGTATGTTTCCTTTCAGTGGGCTGGAAGCAGTGTTTACTATCTTCTAAATTTATGGTCTAGATCAGTGGCATCTGTGCGTTATCTCAAGGGTGACAAACCTAATCTGTTAGATGAATATGTGCCTAAAGTTATAGAAGGGTTTGTATCATCAAGGTTTGATTCATTGCAGGTAAGTTCCTTTAAATTCCATATCCACATGCATAAAACGTTGTTTTAAGAAATCTCACTTGATCCTTGTAATTATGGAAATATGTACAGCTGATACTTAGGGATATTCTCCATTATTAGCCGTTATTAGGTTTCCCTATACTGTACTTTGAATGTTATAAAGGGTTTGGATGTGTGGTTAAACACAATTCATGAAGACAAGAAAACTTTATTGTATCAGAGAACTAGGTTTTCCTTTTCCCTTTTTTTCCTATTTTTTTTCCGGGTGTACACTGTTCATGCAGCATTGTGCACGTGGCACTATACATGTGCATTGTTCATGCAAACTACTGCAATCCACCATTCACCATCTCCTGACTGCCTAAGTTCGATGCATGCATTACCATTCTCTGCCTCATTTGTCTCACTAGATCCCGGAAGAGTTTTTTAGGGGAGTGTAAAAGTTATGATTTAATCTTTCTACATGGGAAAGATGTACTGCGGATAGTTAGGGATATTCTCCATTATTAGGTTTCCCTTTATTATACTTTGTTATAAATACTTATTAGGCTTATATTAGATTTGTATTAGGCTTTCATCACTCTAAGTTCTGTACTGTTCTGTACTGTTGTCATACAGTTACGGCTGTTTCTTTGCATTGGTAACTGTCATTAACTGCTGTTTTCTCTTTTCAGTGTCTATTTAAAGGACTCAGACCTTTCTGTAAAGGATGACAACTTCTAATAATACATTAGAATTATCCGGTTACATTGTCTTTTCTTTCCTTGTTTTTCTCAAAACCTAATATGGTATCAAGCAGGTTATTGATCCATGATGTCCAATTCTACTTCCTATCCTACTTCCCACCCATCCCTAACCCTTCTTTTCACATTCTCTTGTTGAGATTGTACTTGTCACCAAATCCCACAAACTCCATTGGTTTGTGGTCAATCCTGTTATTCTCCCTAGATTTCACTCCAAAAAAGATCATCACAATGTTGTTATCAATCCAGCTTATGAAGAATGACAAGTTCAAGATCAACTCTTACTCTCTTGGCTTCGGTCTACCCTAACCAATAGTATTTTGTCTCGGGTTCTTGGTGCAGTTCATTCCTATTAAGTTTGGGACCAGATAAATGTCTACTTTTTAACTCAAATGAAGGCTCGTGCCTGGCAGTTGCGCACTGATCCTCGTGCCCAAACCATTGAAAACATAAATTCTTAGGTCATATTAAGTATATTGTGGATGAATTTTTTGGCAATGGTTGTCCAGTCATACTTGGCGAACATGTTGATGCCACCCTTCGGGGTTTGACTTTGCATATAAAACTCTGGTTTGTATACTCAACAAAGCCATGGTCTTAAATAGGCTCTGCAACGTAGGTTTGACACGCTTTGAACCACCCTTTTGAAGCATGGGTTTTCTCCCATGAAAGTTGATCCTCTCTCTTTATCTATCATCGTGCCTCTCATACTGTTTACATATTGGTTTATATTGATGACATCATCAGTATAGACTCCTTTGCTCCTCTTATTCACACCATTACTCACAGCTTGCATTCTAACCTCTCTTTGAAACAGCTGGGCATTGAAATTAATTATCTTTCAGACCAGGTTTTTGGTACTAACTCAACGCAAGTAACTCATAGATCTTTTGCTTAAAACCAAAATGAATGAGGCTCATCATGTCCGTTCTCCTATGGTTTCTTCATGCAAATTATCCAAATCTTGGTCTGCTGACTTTTCAGACCCCACTATTTATCGCTCTGTGATAGGCGCTTTGCAGTATGCCATTCTCAATCACCTTGATGTTAGCTATGCTGTCAATTAAGTTTCTCAATTTATGGCTCAACCCCTGGACTCTCAATGGACTACTATTAAGCGGATTCTACAGTACCTTAAAGGCACTATTTTGATAGAATATTACTAGAATTTGGTAGAATATTAAATGTATTGATAGAAGCTAATAGAAGATTCTAGAGATCTCCTTGTAGTTATTACTTTAGGGTTAGAGTTCTCTCTATATAGAGACTAATGTACTGTTTCAAATGTACCAATTGAATAAAAAATCTTCTTTCTTTTATATTTGATTTCTATTAGATTTCTATTAGGCTTGTCAGTTCTGTACTGTACTGTTGTCATATAGTTTCTTTTCTTTTTCTCGGTGGTTACTGTTTTTGGCAAGTTATGGCAATTCCTTTGCATTGATAACTCCCATTAGCTGCTGTTTCTCTTTTCAGAGTCTACTTTAAAGGACTCAGACCTCTTTGTAAAGGATGAGAACTTCTAATAATACATAAGAATTATCTTGTTAAATTGTCTTTTATTTCCTTACTTTTCTCAAAACCTAATAATACTAGATTTACTTATGTGATTAAACAATAATTCACAACAAAAGAGAAACTCTTTAGTTCTAAAGGGAAATATTTACTCTACATTTTAACTTCTAATCATCCATTTTTGCCAGTCTGAACTTTCAGATGAACTTGGTGAAAATCCTCTAGACAATGTAGAAGTGCTTCAAGATCAGCTTGAATTTTTTCCTTTCCTCTGTAGATTTCAGGTTCTTGCTTTTTCATACTTCTAAATTTATACCGAGAGATACTTGTCATATTGGAGTGATTGCTTTTAATTGTTATTAATTATCACTTTTAGCATCTGTTTTTGATTCATTGAATTTCAGTATGAAAGTTGCAGTTCGTATCTGATGAAGATAGTGGAGCCTATCATGAAAAACTACATGGTACTTTTAGTGGTGCTTCATGAAGTGATTTAACTTTGTTAACTGTTTTAATATATTTTTATTTGGTTTTTTACATTTTGTGTAGAAGGAAGCAAATCTCCAAAGCCAAGTTGATAGTTTTGAATTGTCTGTAACCGAATCCAAACTTGCTTGGTTCACACACATAGTTGCTTCAATTCTCAGAACAAAGCAGATTACTGGTTCTAGGTAATTGCTTTAACCAGTGAAGGAAAATTAAAGCTTCTGCACAGTAAACTTTTAAGTTGTCTTTTATTTCTATACTGCAGTGAAGAATCACATGAGATACTTGATGCGGAGATTTCAGCTTGTGTTCTGCAGTTGATTAATATTTCCGATAGTGGGTTTCACAGCAAGGTATGTCCTTTTGTATCAATTTGAGGGTAACATTATTATATCTTATTGTAAAATGTCTGCATGGTCAGCTATTGATAAGGTTTTTTTTTTTGGTTCAGTGTTTTTGAGTATTTATGAACTTTGACATCATCTTTGCATATATTTGGATGGTTCTGGTTTGTCGTTTAAGATTTTGCCTGTTTGGCTTGCAATATGATCTTTCAAGGATAATTTGGTGGGATTATTCAATATAAAATTATTTTCTCCTTACAGTAAGCATTTCTCAATCAAACCACAAATGACAATTTGATTCTTTTTCACAATGCTTACCATTCATTAAGATGCTATGCTATCTATTATCATACTCTTGCGCATGATGGTCAAATCTTAATAAACTTATAGAGACAGAAACACCCCCCTTTGTTGTATTTGAAACATTTGATTCTGTTCATCCTTCTCCTTTGTGAAATATGTATTTAGACGACAAGAGAGACTCACCTCAAAGATGAATCTAGCTCATTTTGTATGTGGATGATTTTGTCATTAAGGCAATGTTTATTAAAACAATAAAAAACGTATTTCTTTACTAAAGGAAAATTACAGAAAGAGAGAGTGAATCTCTTTACAAAGCCCATATATGTATGGGTAAGAGGAGCACAGCAAAGGAAAACCAGTTGTAGCAAGCAACTGTACAAACAAAAAGCAGAGGAAATAACCTCCCTGGCAATGTTCACCTAACTCAATACCCCTCTCTGTAGCTCTTTACTACCTTGATGGACTCTGGTACTACCTTTAGAAACTGTATAGGAGATCTACTTAGTACATCATGGTGATTTATATTCTTCAGCCTGAGGGGGGAGTGTTCAGAAACAGGTATAAATATTATACATTTAATGTATAACTGATTGAGTAGGATTTGATATCTGATTTAGAGGTAATGGATTATCCTCTAATCATGTGTAATTAAATCAACCACCATGTAAACCAGCTGCAGAGTGTCGATTAGAGACATGGTTTTAGCCTAATCGTGTTTTTGTTCTCTCTTTTAACAAGTGCTATTACAATTCTTTTTCGATGATACGTTCTAAATTTTTCTGAGGTTGTCCTCTGCCTTTACAGTTTGAAAGATATCATAAATGTTAAGGGTGGAGCTATTTGGTGAAATCTGTCGATCTGATGCATCCAATAATTATATTTAATATGTTTTTCCTTGATGAATTGCTTACTATGGTTGTTTGGGTTAAGAATATGATTTATACAACAATTACCTGCTTAGTCGTGGACATTAAATAGCTATCCTTGTTGAATGCACTAAGAATATGAATTTGTGTGCTGATGCTAGCATGAGGATGTAGTTATATTTTATTTTAAATAGCCCTCCTTGTTGAATGTACTAAAGACTAATTAAATTCAGAGGTATGGAGATGTGAGCAAGCAAAGACTTGATCGTGCTATACTAACCTTCTTTCAACATTTTAGAAAGTGTTATATTGGCGACCAGAGTGTTTCTTCATCCAAGGTAGAACATTGGAAGTGACTTTCCTTTCAATATTTAAATATTATTAAGGTTAAGTCTGTAATTTTCTTGTCTGTAATTGGAGCAGTTATATACCCGGCTATCTGAACTTCTTGGACTCCATGATCATCTTCTACTACTAAATGTTATTGTGGGAAAGATGATTACTAACCTTAAATGCTACACAAAGGTAATGATGAATTTTAGACATAACCTTTTGCATCACTGTTATTATTGAGCTCACAAAATGAGAGTTTCTATGTGCAGTGCAAAGAGGTTATTGATCATACCTTGAATCTCTTTCTGGAAATGACATCTGGGTTAGTTTGGTTTCCATGTCAAATACTTTAAGTCTTCATTATTTATAATTTTATATTTTGATTGCTGTAATGAGGATTTTGTTTTTGCAGTTACATGTCAGGAAAACTGCTTCTTAAACTGGATAGTGTTAAACACATGATTTCAAACAAGAATGTGAGTTGCCTCTTAACCAATAAGTATGACATGCACTTTTGACCTCCATATTGCCCTATGCAGTTTTTCCCTCCACTAATTACATTATAAAATAGGGCTAACATCTTTTGATATCCACACACAAATTCATATTCCTATTCCTATTTAACTCTGGAGACAAATTATGTAATATAATGAAAAGGGTCTTGCTAACCAATGCCCTAAGGGCACTGGTTAAGGATAATCAATACGTATTGAAATTTACAAAAATTCATAGTTAATTGTAATATTAAATAAATTTGACCTAATCACAATTAATGTATTTTATTTTATTTAAAAGACAAGAATATCCATAAGTATTGTATAGTTGTTATAATATTTTATTTAATATTTACCAATAAAAATTAAAAAATAATTAAATAATAAAATAAATATTTTTTAATGTTATTAAAAATTAAAATATAATTAAACATAAAAAAAATTAAATTAACAGAAAAATCAACAAAAAATAGTATTTAACGTCTAAAAAATTTACAAAAAAATAAAATAAAAATAAAAATCAAAGTATGTATTTGAGATTTAATTGAGTTTCCAAAATACTTATTTTTATTGCTTAGAGATTCTAAATGATATTTTTGTCTTTATAAAATCATTTATATGTATTTATATTATTTTAATTAATAGAATTAATTATTCTAGCTTTCTATATGTAAAAATGATAAAATCAATATGTATTTATTATTCTTTAACCGGTGGGCACCGGTTAACATTCTCCTAATGAAAAAGTGGAATTCACTGTTAAGAGATCATCTTACATGCTACTAGTGAGAGTATGCGGAAAATGGTGATTTAACTGCATAATCTATAAGCTAATCATTTAATATTTATACTAGAAGGCTAAGAAAATTTTCACTTGTAATTTGATAAGACCACTATTGTTTTGAGACACTTTTTTACTAAATTTCAACTTAGAACACGCCTTTTATGTGTGTGTAATTGAGTAAAAAAAGTTGAAATGGTAAAGTGTTTTATTTTCTCCCAAACAGATACAAAAGTAATGTAGAAAAATCTGGGGCGCTCATTAAATTGTGCAACTCCTGTCTAATGTGGAAATTAGCTTGAAAGTATGTATTTTAGCCTAGTTTTTTACCCAGTGTTGTCTAGCATTTGAACTGCACAGTTTGTTGGAGCCAGATATCAAATCTGTCATTCTTTTTTTATAATCAAAGAACAAAACGGCCAGCCAAGAGTAATTGACTTGATATTTTGGTTTCTGTATATATGCTTGTCAAATCAGCTGATTTCTAAGGGCAATTTTTTCTCTTTTTTCAGAGGGAACTATTCCCTTTCATAGAAAATTGGGAATGTTTCCGTAGCAGAACAACCCTGTACTATACTATTGGCATGTTGATATTTTTGGAAGATAACCCAGTCAAATTTAAATCTACAATGGAACCTTTCTCGCAGGTTGGTAGCTTTAAATTGCCGCTGACCCATAATTTTAACAATTGTTCCGACATAATGATCTTAAGAATTGGTCTTGCATAGTATTTGTAGCAAATATTTACTTGTAAAGTAGACTTATCTTTAGTGGCCTTGTGAATATAAATAGCTATTGAGTTCATACTAACTCAAGCAACTCACCGAATCTTCTTTCTGCTCAATCTTTAACTAATCTGTCGTGGTTTTCTGTCTGCTTTAATTTTTAGGCAGGTGCAGCAGTCTGCACTCCTGCAATTACAATATACCTATTTGACTTTTATTACACAGACTAATGTTTAAGCTTGAGTGAAAAATGTTGTAAATAATTCATTTGGTGTTGTATGTTAGTTAGGTAGTTAGTTGGCTGCTTTTTAACTGCTTATAGTAGGCCTATAAAATTTCAGATTCAGCCAGTATATCTCTTGTTCTTTTTCCTTTTTCTTCTCTGTTCTTGTGAGAATGTGTTTAGTGTGTTCTAACAAGTGGTATCTAAAGCTATTTTGATTGGGACTGAATTTGTGATGTCCACTAGCTTGTGAGGTATTCTTCTGTGTGAGTAACCCTTCCTGTGTGGGTTTTATATCGGTTTTGCAAATCCTTTTGGGGTGGAATTGAGCAAGGTTCAGAGGGTGAATCATGGGTTTATATTGACCAACTTGCCAATTCTTGGTCAATGGAGTATAAAAATGGGTGTCATCTTTGGTTTGCAAGAAGCGATGGAAGTTGTAAAGAATGGTGTTCTAGAATCGGAGGAAGGTGCGCAGGGCAGTTCACAGGGAATCTATGAAGAAAGATTGGAAAGCTTTCTTCTTGATCCATCAGTGTGTGTGGATTCTGACAATTTTGAGAAGATATCTTTGGCAAATTCAGCCAAGACTGCCTGGGACATTTTGAACAAGTCATATGGAGGTGCTGATAAAGTCAAGAAAATGAAGCTTCAATCCTTTAGAAGACAATATGAGTTGCTATCTGACTGATGAAGAATCAATTGGGGATTGCTACAGTAGAATTCAAGTGGTACTCAACTCAATGAAAGCTTGTGATGAGATGTTTTAAGATCAGGAAATGATTGAGAAATTTTTAAGAACTTTTGACTCCCCAATTTGATACGAGAGTTAGGTGGAGGAGCTGCAAAAGGCTTCTTGAGAGGAGTGTTGACAGCGCTGCAGTTCATACTTTGCGAGCACAGAAATTTGAAAGAAATGATGTTTGGGGGTGGCAAAAAACAAGGGAAAATGAACAAAATAAGTGGAAGATTTTGTGGTGACAATCGTGGAAAATTTGTAAAGAGAGGTGATCAAAAGAGAGGAGGGCAGAGAAAATTTGATAGAAAAAATATACAGTGCTACGCTTGTAAAGAATGGGACATTTTGCTGATGAATTCATAGAGAAACTGAACAGAGAAAAGATAGAGAAAATTGAACATGAACTGAATGTTTTTATTATTGTAACTAGCTTAGAATCATATCTACAGGGTGTATTTATAGATTTAGCCCACTACAAAGAGAAAAAGAAGTTGTACAGTTTTAAGTAAACCTACATATGTACAATGCAAGTGTAAACTATACAAGTCAACCTATAGTCAACTATAGAATGTATACTAACAACCCCCCTCAAACTCAATGAGAAGATTTTTCAGAAGAGTAACTCTTCTCATTGAGTTTGCAAGAAGAAAAGCAAAGCGAACTAAAGACGATTACTTGGTTAAAACATTGGTCCACTGATCAAGAGCTTGAATATGAAAAATGCATAATTGTTTAGCGATAGTCTTTTCTTACAAAGAAGATATCTATCTTCATGTGCTTTGTGTGATATGAAAGAACAAGACTATGGGCAATGTAAGCAACACTTTGATTGTCACAAAGAAGAGTTGGAGTGCTAAAGGTAACTTGAAGTTCTATAAGCAATTTGGATATCCATGACAAGGTAGCTTGTGCTAAGCTCCTATATTCATTTTCAGTGCTTGAACAAGCAATAGCTTGTTGCTTTCAAGACCAACGTGATATTAAGTTGGGACAAAGAAAAATTGCTTCACCTGGGGTAGATCTTCCATCATCAACATCAGAAGTCCTGTTACTGTCAAACAAAGCTTTGAAAGAAACTGAACTATGTAGCAATGCTGGCTCAGACTGCAAACCATAAAACAGTGTTCCTTTCAGATGACAGCTCAGTGAGAATCAAGTGGATTACTGCCAAACTTTGTTGACAGCGAAACTAATTACTGGCCTAGTTAGAGCATATTGCAATGCACTAATTACTGATCTATACACATTCCAGTTGACCGAGCCTAAAGTAGGATCTGAGAAAAGATCAGCACCATGTTTAGATAATTTGCAATTTCAAACCATAGGAGAAGAATTGGAATGAGCTTCTGCCATATGAGCTTTATGAAGTAAATCTTCTATATATTTTCTGAGGAGGAGTGTTAAATAATTATATGTATTTTATATTATTATGTGCCTTGTAATTGTCTGACACTCCTTTTCTTTTTTCGAATTTAGCTGTTAGGGCAAGTGCACCAGCTTGCACTCTTGCTGTTACAATGTACTTTTGACTTTTGTTACACACACACATACACACGATATAGCTGAATGAAAAACTCAAGCTTTTCTCTAAATAATCTTCAGATTCAAGTGTTATAATTTTTAATATTCATTTTGTCCTGTAAAAGACAATGTTGAGATTTGTGGAAAAATGGTTAGTCCTTTTAACCATAGTTTATTATCTAGTTAAGAAGGTCATGTCTTCATGAGATTCTTTTGTGACAAGTGATGCTTGGTGGACCTCAATTAAATTGAGCCTAACAAGTTATGCAGTGTACAATAAAGTATTTTCAATTTATTAGTGATTATTGATATGTTGTACTGATTATAATACATTTTAATTGATTCTTTATTTATTTTCTTAAAATCTTAAGGTTTTGGCTAGATTGGAATCAACCCCTGATGTTTTGTTCCAATCAGATGCTGTAAAATTTGCATTCATTGGGTTGATGCGGGACCTCCGAGGAATAGCACTGGCTACTAATAGGTTGGTAATTAAAACGTCAAAACTTTGTTACGTTTACAAAGGCATTGTTATTTGTTAACAATGTTAATTTATTTTGGTTGTTCTTAATTGCATGTTAACAGCCGCAGAACTTATGGGTTCCTTTTTGATTGGCTTTATCCTGCCCACATGCCTCTTCTTTTGAAAGGCATTTCACATTACGCTGATATTCCAGAGGTCTGCTTCATTTTTTTCTTTTTAAAGCTTTTGCTATGCAATTGAAGGAATAGTTGTATTTTCTTATTTGGCTTTGAAGTCCAAGGAATTTTTTTTTTTTTGTCTGTGCTATAACTATACAGTATGATCTTGAATCTTAATGGCAATACTGGAAAAGTAACTAGTAGAAAAGACCAATATTAAGCTATGAAGTTGAGTTAGGTGTAAATCCACTTACTAACTGTTTAATTTTTTAAAACCGGTGCTTTTAAGTTAACCTATATATATATATATATGGTCAGCTGCTGCTATGTGTCTCGATGCAGGATTGGTAACTACAGAAGATTCCAATGGTGACCATTAATACTTACATCCCGAGTCCAGGATGAGTCTTGGTTATGCTTTTAGTTTTATCTGGCACAAGTATGTGAATGCAGGAGGAAATTTCTTAACCGATAAAAATTAAAATAAATATATATTTCTCTAAAATGTGGCATTCCTGGAACGATTAGAAGTATTTGAGACTTGGGAGTCATTGAACTTCTGCCCCGTATTTAAAGAACTAACAAATCCTATTTCATGAGTTAACTTCTGAAGAAAGCACCCAACTACCTGGTTCTGGAGGGAACAAGTCACTCAACTATTGTGACAATAACCTGGTCCCTCTTAATAAAACAAATGGTTTGTAAGTTTACCCCTAAAAGTTAGGTTTATATATAATTAATGTCTAAAGAATTTAACCTGTACATATTCCTATCAATTTTACATACATATTCACGTCCACTACTTAATACCGAAACTTATCATTGTCACATCGAAGGGTGCTTGATTTAAAAAACATGATGCAGGTAACAACTCCATTATTGAAACTCGTGGCTGAACTAGTACTGAACAAGTCCCAGCGATTGAATTTTGAGTATTCTTCTCCTAACGGAATACTACTTTTTCGAGAAGTTAGTAAATTGATTGTTGCTTATGGATCAAGAATTTTGCCTCTTCCTAACAAAGCGGACATGTACGCTTCCAAATACAAGGGGATGTCACTTTGTTTGATAATTCTTACTCGAGGTATGCATATATTGTGAAATATTATTATAGCTGACTGTCTATCATATGTTCTGTTGGCATATAGGATGTAGTGGAAAGGACTGCTCTATTGGAAGTATGAAGTAATTTAGGTTTAGATCTAGGTAACATTTTTGTCAGTAGATTAAACACCACATTTTAAATACTTTCACTGCCACCATCTTCCAACCTGCTTTTTTCTACTATCCTATTATATTCTAAATGTAATACTTTTTCAAGATTCCCTAGATTAAATGATTTTTTACTTACCCCTTTTAGTAATTTTGTCACACTTTTTGTGCTTTTTTGTATTGGCAGTATATCAAAATTTATTTGTGAGACTTGAAAGGAATAATTTGAAAGAAAGAAGATTTTATTGTTTTGTTAATTCCACTTAATGCTCAGGTCTCATTGGTGTTGTATCGCTCCAGTGAACCTCCTCCTCTTTAGACCTAACAAGTGGTATCAAAGTCATTGTTTAAAAGAAAAAAGTCGATCTTAGTGAGATTTCTTGGATATTCTGTTCCACACACGAGATGAATATACCTGACGTGAGGGGTGTGTTGGAAGTTCCACATTGACTAGAAATAAAGCAAATTGACAATATATAAGTGGGTGCAATCCTCAGTTTATAAGCCGGTTTTGTGGGATTGAGTTAGGCTTAAAGCCCACTTCTAACAATACATCAACTTCTCTATATATAGAGATCTCAAACCTTAAAGTAACAATTATAAGAGATCTCTAGAATCTTTTAAAAGCTTCTAATAACTTCTAATAACTTCTAGTAATACATTTAATATACTACCAACAACTTTTAATATTGCATTTAATATTCAACTAACAACAGTGAGTATGTCTGGATTGTTAAAGGTGATAGAAGTGAAACGTAAATTCTCTTACTGTTATTTTTTATTTTTATTCTAGAGGTTGTTTTCACACTAATTATTTATAATATTAACTGTTTTCTCTTTGATTTTTGTAGCAAAAGAAGATTGATTGAACATATTATGTAATAGTATCATCATATATTTAAATTGCCAATGATTTTATGTTTATTTTCCTTTTTCTGGCAGCCATATCTGGGAGCTTTGTGAACTTTGGTATTTTTGAACTTTATGGTGATAGAGCGCTTGTTGATGCTCTTGATATCATTGTTAAGATGATATTATCAATTCCTTTAGCTGATATATTTGCATATCGGAAGGTATTATCTACATTTACTCTATGTTCTTTTGATATGTTGGCTAACAATAGAAGTGCTTTCCTCTGGTTTATTCAACTTTTGTGTTGTAATTATAATATATCTGTAAAGTTTATTAGGCATACATTGTTGGTAAACTTTACATCTAATATTTCCATTTGTGTCTACATTAGAGTTTAATTTTAAATTATTTTTGTAATGATTATGCAAGCAAATTTGGATTACTATTTGGTTTGCTTGTTTTCTTAAACTGATATCAATTAATTTGTATACAAGTGTTTGATCAACCTTTTCAATGTATATTTAGTTTGGTTTGTGCTTCTTTTTCCTCTTTAACACAGGTTGGCCAGTCCTGATGTTTACAGTTTTGTTTCTGGAATACAGCTAAAAGAACTAAAAATTAATGACAACTGAGTTTGACTTAAAAAGAACAGTCAATGATAGAGTTCTTTCTGATGTTATGTCTTGATCACCGGTCACTACAAGCTTATTGTTTTCTTCTGGTCTATTTTCCAGGTCGCAGCAGCATACTTTGCATTCTTGGATTCTCTCTTCAGTTGTCATTTGTCATTTGTTTTAAGTTTGGATAAAACTACATTTATGCTTGTTGTTGGATCTCTTGAGTCAGGGCTTAAAGATTTGAGTGACAAAATATCATCACAGGTTTGTAAAAGCTCCGCACATTTTTAGTTGTGATAATTCAATTAATTTTTTTTTTTCTTGGCTTAGGAGAGAAGGATATTTTATAATATGTTAGTTGTATGTGTTACATAGATATGCATATGACCAAAAAAGTAAATAAACAATGATATCCTGTTATAGTGTATTTATATGCATTGTGTAGATATACTTTGAGCAGACTCCCACATAAAACATCTCCACCACCTATATTCATCAATTAGTACATCTAACTACACCATTCCTGCATGTTCCTTTTTTTATCCTTTTTTATATACCAAAAAAATTACGCAAGCTAAATATTATGGTCGTTGATTCCCCAGTATAGTTCAATTCATGTTATTTACTGGTATTAAATATAAGTTTGGTTTATAATCTAAATAAAAATTGTATATGCTCATGAATTGAGAACTAAGGACAATTTCTTATTAGATGGTATTTTTCTAGTTACTAACTATTGTTCCCTTTCCATTTGTAGTGCGCCTATGCAATTGACAACTTGGCGACATTTTATTTCACCCATGTCATTGTTGGAGAGTTGACTGCCTCACCTTCTGCTCTTAATGTATCTGGACTCATTTCTGACTGTGCTGAGCTTTTCTCTAGAGTATGTTTGTAATTAGCTTACTTAAGGTTTATTTTTCTTTTCACGATAACTTGCACCAATGTGATTTCTCTGATTTAAAATTTCCTTAGATATTGAGAACTCTATTTGAAGTTGTTATATTTGAGGACCGTGGCAATCAGTGGACTCTTAGCCGTGCAATCCTGAGCATTATGCTAATTAGTGAAGAGGTGATTATTTGGCGATCTGATTGCTATTATAATTCACTTGATTGATCTTTATTGACACTGTTTCAGATGATATAAATTTGAATGCTTGTTCATGCTAATCAGAACACGTAATGTCTATACTGTTTTTTGACGTGATTGTTTCAAAAACTAGATTGACAAGATAATAATGCAGCTTATTTCCCTTAATCACTAGTCCTACTAGTTCACAGGATATAATATTTGAATCAAGCTTCTAGAAATTTCACGTGAGAATGTGACAGTCGTAGTAGTCAGCTATGGCGATGAAGTGCAGGAGGAGGTATAGAATTGGAAGCCATGGAACAATCTCAAAGGTCGTACAGAGCTCATGATACCATATTAAGGTTCAAAGAGTTTCACAGAACCATACTTCTGGTTTTATTACTAGAACGGAAAGATGATTACAACACACTGAGATTTGTGATGTAGGGATATAAAGCTAAGAAGGGAAACTAACTCCTAACAGGATTCAAACTAACTGGCCCTGACCAGAAGTAAATCTATATCCTCTACTAAACAATACAGTAGCACATACACTTGCACCAGCAAAAATTATTTTGGCAGTTTTTTAGTAAGGATTTTCATTGCATTGGAAGAATTACCACTAGAAAGCATCAAGAAATTTTATGATTAGGTTGATGTTGATAACCGTGATACTTCCTTTGTTTTTATTACTTGTATGACACTAGGGCACATCTAACTCATATGCATCTAATCTTCGGCGGAGCATTCTTCTTACATATCCTTCTACCATATTGACATGATAACTTTTGTAATATTTTTATCAGCTTGATGTTGATATCGGTAAGTTTTGTAATTTCTTCATTATAAACAAGCATATTGACATGATAACTTTTGTTGCAGATGTTCACAAATGTGAAGGCTCAAATTTTGGCTTCCTATGTAAGTCCAAACTGTTGCACATCTTATTATGCAATTTAGCAGTATATCAGGCTTCCCTCTTTTGATATTCTTGGCATGGATAGGTTAATATGGGCATAAATATAAAATGGTGTCTTGCTGTTATTATCATTGCAATATGATATTAAATAAATGTTTTAGTCTTAAACAGAATAATTACTTTGCTAAAGTAAGGGTAAATTTGTTTATTAGAGAAACATAACATCTATTGTTTATTAGGGAAAATAGATATTGTATGATATTGGTAGATATTGTTGATATTGTTTATTAGAATATCTTCTATTTACCATATTTATGTTTGGTTGCTATATATACTTGTATCACTTTATTATAAATATATTCACCCTTTGTGTATTTTAGACACAAGGGAGATTAACCCTATACTGTTTTTCTCAATATTCAACATAGTATCTAAAGCTTAAGGTTATTTTGGCAACTTTTTTTTCGTCGCCATCGGATTAGCGAAGCTCCCTCACGCGTTGTCCATCCTCTTCGGCATGGATCACCTACAACGGATTCTTCTCGTCCTGCTCTTTTTGGATTTGGTCAGACCTCTTTAGTATTTTCGGGTTTTTCTCTCTCTTCTTCCAGACCTCTTCTTCCAATTTTGAAATCTCTTCTTCCAGACCTCTTCATCCAATTTTGAAATCTCTTCTTCCTGTGAATTCGCCCACTAATAAGTTAGATGGCATGAATTATGTGACTTGGGCGTCAAACCTTAAACTCAAGCTTGAGAGTCAGGGGTATCTTGATCATCCTACTCAAAAAGTGACTGATATTACTCCTAGTGATCTTCATGGATTATGCGACTTGGGCGTCAAACCTTAAACTCAAGCTTGAGAGTCAGGGGTATCTTGATCATCTTACTCAAAAAGTGACTGATATTACTCCTAGTGATCTTCCACGTTATAAGAGAATTTTTCCTCATATATGCATGGTTCTCAAAAATACAATCCAATCCTCTTTAAAACAAATGTTTCGGGCAATCAGGACCCTATGGCTGATTATTTGGGTAAGACGCATGCTCTTTTTCATGAATTTAATGAGTTATTACCTTTTGCCTCTACTCTTGCTTAAGAATTAGAGCAGCGGTCAAAGTTTTTCTTGGTTCTGACTTTACACAGACTTGCTGATAAATATTTCCATTACTGTGACAATCAAGCAACACTTTATATCAATCTGGCGCACATCTCATGGGAATGAAAAGACTTGCTGACAAATATTTCCATTCGTTTTGTTACACAATTCTCTCTCCTTCCAACTTGAAATCTGAAAAAAAAAATAATAAAATAATTTCCATAGTGACTAAAGTAGATTGGATCACCAAGAACATTGATGGAGCCATCACCACAATGGTAGGAGTGCACGAAGGAGGAAACTTGAGCATAAGTCCACTAGGTGTCACTTCACATGCTTCCACATGTCCATTGGAGATGCAAGATTGCGAGAGAGATGACGCATGTGATGGTGCGTGGATACCTAATTCATGTTGATGTTTGTATGGTTTGATAGATCGACAAAATATATTCCTAAGTTAGTGCTGCCTAGAACACGTAGAGGACACTTGAAACTCATCAAAGACAGTGGCAGAATAGATAGGAATATAGGCTTGAGTTCAAGAGTGGTGTGAATTAAACTACAAAAGCTTTGATAAAAGAAACGTGGTTCTAGGATATCTATCGAAGAACTACAGATAATAGGGAAACAATCAATATTCCGAATGTTATACAAAGAAAGAAAGTCTACAAGCAGGGGAGATAGAGATCAATTCAATATTACTGTACCCTTCCATAACCAAACTGAAACTATTTATTACAATATGAAAAACTAACGTAATTGTTATAAAGGTAAACTGTCACTTCAGTTATTCATAACAATGCCCCCCCATAACACCATCCTTGTCCTCAAGGATCGACAAATATTTCTTCTTGAGGTCGTAGTAATACTCCCACATCGAGTCCTCTTGTAAACGATGTTTCCACTGTACAAGGACTTTAGTCACTGGCTTTCCTTGTCTCCTCACGGTCATCTGTCCACAATCTTTTCACGTTCTTTATCCATAAGTACGTCTTCTTGCAAGTATGGTACCTGAGTCGAAGTAACTTAATTGGGAAACATGAAAAACATTATGAATCTTACTAGTTGTGGCAGCTCCAGTTTATATTCAACAACTCCTATTTGTCTATTATCTTAAATGGACCAAAGTACATGGGGCTTGGCGTGTCTCGTGTCTGATACGTATCGGACACCGACACGTGTACATACTCGTACGACACACGTGTCAGTAAAGTTTCTAATTTGGAAGACATTTTTTTGTCTTTGACATGATTTTGACATGACTTTACCATAATTTAATAATAAAAAATTTAATGATTTTCTAAAAAACCCATAAACTTGTAAACTTATCACGTAAGTTTCTATTATGATTATAAAAGTAAGAAAAAAAAATCTTATATGATCACTATTTTTCACTTTTTTGGATATTAGATAAATAGATTAGATTCATTTTTATAATAGTTGACAATGTGTTAGTTAAAAGTTTGAAACTAATATATATATATATATATATATATATATATATATATATATATATGTTGTGTTCCGTATTCTATGTTTTTTCAATGTAGCCGTATCTCTGTGTCTGTGTCTTGTCCATGTCCATGTCGTATCCGGGCTTCAAAGATTGACACCTGTCCGAATGGGAGTAATTTAAATCACCAATCTGAAATTGTTAGTCTTTTTTGTGCTCATTTGCTGTTTGCCTCATCCTATCTTGCGCCCTTCTCAAGTGGAATTTGAGGATCTTCAACATTTCTTCACGTTTTGCTAAACTCCTGTTCACTAACTCCACTTTTGATTCGCCTGGGAGATAGGGAAGGTGTATAGGAGTTGGCTGGCCATACATTATTTCAAATGGGCTGGCTTTTATGGCAGTGTGGTTTGACGTATTGTAGAACCATTCTGTTGAAGGTAATCATTTAGACCATCTTTGTGGGGAGTCCGAGCACATGCATCTCAGATATGTTTCAAGACATCGACTAACCACTTCTGTTTGGCGGTCTGTTTGTGGACGATAGCTGGAAGATAACTGAATCTGAATTCCTTGCATAGCCATGAACTCTTGTCAAAATTGACTAACAAAAACAGTATCTTTGCCACTGGGGATTGTACTAGGATACCCATGTAGTTTGAACACTTTATCCATATACATTTGAGCTACCTCACTGGCTGTATAAGGATGAGAAAGAGCCATGAAATGAGCCGTCTTACTCAAGCCTATACACCACTACCAGGATGACCTGCTTCCCAAACGAATGTGGCAATGGCAACCTTTCAATCAAATCCATGGTCACATACTGCCATATATATTCTGATATGAAGTTTATGATTTGTAAATAAAAGCAATTAAACGTTTAAGATTAGCCAAAGTTAGGCTTTTAACCAGCCTTGTACAGTCTACACAGATAGGTTTTTTACGTATTCTTTTTGCAATAGAAGTAGCAATAATCTCATGCCTTAGAATCTTAATTTTCCTTGAATTGTTTTGCAGCCACCAGACCAACACCAGCGACTTTCTTTGTGTTTTGACAAGCTTATGACAGATGTGACGCTCAGCTTGGATGGAAAAAACAGGGATAAATTCTCTCAGAACCTCACCAAGTTCAAGACTGAGTTTTGTGCCAAATAGCATTTCTTTGGCAGAATAATTTTGGCCAGCCCAGAAACCATATCGTATCTGCTTTTATTCTCTTTTATTTTTTAGGGTCCTCGTACATCTCTACCATGATTCGTTTTTGTTCTTTCGAGAGGGGGGAATGAGATTACCTTTTTTTTTGGGGGGTTGGGGGATTTGTTTGATGAAAGGTTTGATCACATATTGGCATACCCTAGTTGAACTGGTATTTTGAAAGGGATGGAATATAGCAATTCCTAGTTGCACTGGAATATTGGTAAATTTAAAGGGTATTTGTAAATTGTAGGTACTCTAATCAGTTCTAATTCTTAATGATTATCCCCTTTTTTTATTTCTTCCTTTTATATACAGTTTCGAAGAATCATTACTATTTTCTTCACCTGTACCCTATTTAATAATTGCTATAGTTTTAGTATAAATAGTGAAATATTGAATTAGAGTATTGTAGTCTAAATAGAATAATGTTTTATATATTCTAAATAGTTTTTTAATGTGTTTTAACATCAATGAATATGAGAGGTAGTTCATTTTAGATCACTAACGTTAATTAAATTATGAAATTTGAAAACTAATTTCAAGAGTAATTTGAAATATTCTGTATAACTTTATATCATTATCTACCGGGAATTATCTTTGTATGATGATATTTTTATAGCAATTCTTTATTTTAGATTGATTTACTTCCAATATTTTTTCACACGGATTTAGGAAAAAAAAGTGTTTCTAATATTAGTAATGTTTATTTTAAATATGTTGGTACTATATTTTGTTCGGTATTTTGGTATTTGTTGGCATATCTTTATAAGTTGTGACAAATAGAATGTCATGTGATAAGGTTATGCAATGGTAAGAACGTCCTGTTGCACACTCATAATTTTTAAACTGATTATTTAACTATTTTTAAAAGTGACTTTTTTTTCTTAATAAAATTTCTAGAATGAGATTTCTGAAACAAATTTTCTTAAATATGTGATATATTTTGGAATGATTATTTAAGAACAAGTTTTTTGAAATAAGATTTTTAAAACACACTTTCTAAAATGAGTAATTTTTAGCAACATGTTCTTCCTCTATTCTCTGCAGCCGTGAGGATTGCCTTTAAGTGTTTTTCTGTTAGTATGAGGTGTAAAAAGTAATATTAGGGTGTAGAAAGAAAAACTCTTTTTGTTTGTTTTGTCCTCTTTGGTAATAGGTATAGCAATGATGGGTTTTGCTTTCTGCACCCTCAAAATTCTGAAAACGACCACTTTGCCTCTTTTCTTTTCTTTTTTTGTTACAATGATAAGACTCCATTGTTGCCTTTTTTTTTTTTTATTTTTTTTTTTTTTTTTTTTAAATTTTTAGTTTTTTTTTTTTTTTTTTTTTTTTTTTAGATTGCGTTTTTTGGAAATCTTTTGGATTGGAAAATCTAGAATACTAAATTTAGATTTTGTGTTACCAATTTTAGATTTTAGAAGTGGAACATACTGTTTTGGAAAGTCCAACTCGTAGTTACAAAGGAAGAAGTTTCAAATTGCACTCTATTAAAAATTTTATGGATTGTAATAGGAAATTTTTTTTTTCTTTCTTAATGTCAACCTTGTTCATTTGTAAGGTTTATTCATAAGGTACTTTCAGGAGTGATTCATGATTTTCGTAGTTTAAGTTTGTATATTAGGAAAGTCAATTGACAAATTTTGGAAAGTTGAAAGGTACATTTTATAATTTCTAAAAGGGTTAAATATGTTTTTGGTCTCTTAACTTTCAGTGAATTTTGGAATTAGTCCATTTTGAAACTTTGGACCAATTTAGTCATTCATCTTTCGGAATACGTGGATTTAGTCCTTTTAATCAAATTTTGTTAGGTTTATTTGACATTTCAAGCGTGTTTCACAATAGTATTTGACTTAACATTAAAGCAAAGATGTGTCAAACAGTATAAACAACTCAAATACAATCCTAAAATGCGTACGAAACATCAAATAAACCTAACAAAATTTGATTAAAATGACTAAATTCACGTATTCCGAAAGATGAAGGACTAAATTGATCCAAAGTTTCAAAATAGACTAATTCCAAAATTCACTGATAATTAAGGGACCAAAAACATAGTTAACCCTTTCTAAAATATATTTTAACAGTTCTGCAATGGTCAATTTGAAAGTGTGTTATGGGTAATGAAATGTAGGAATTATTTTCTACACGTTTAGATCCAAAGATGTAATGTCGTAAAGCTTTCTTAATGGACTTTTTTATCTTTACTTAAAATTCGTGGAAGTTTCTATACTAACATATGAAATTAATAATTATCATTTATAATTTAAAATAATTAAAAAATATTTAATGTCTTTACAAAATGTAAATAGTCTATACGTATCTTTAACTTATATGGTTATGGAATTTCAACTATCCAAATATTATGAGAGTTCCTGAAAATAAAAGCAATTACATCATTTGATTTTAAATGCAATTGAATTTAATCTTTAAAATTTCAATAATAGATTATAAACATAAGAAAATATTAAAATAAAAATTAGTCATACTTAAAAAAGAAAAAAAAAATGTAGTTATCTTCTCTTAAGTTATGCTAAAGAAAAAAAGAAGATGTAGTTATCTTCTCTTTAAGTTATACTAAATATAATTTATATTCTTTCTAATTTTAAAACAAACACTCATCTTCTTATATTTTTAATAACACAATAATTGAAATAATATTGTGGTTGAGTAGAGTTATATAACATTATAATGAATTATATCATAATATGTGTATAATAACATTTAGCTTATATAAGTTTAAAATACGATTTTTTTTATTTCTTTTAAGATTACATGATAAAACAAAAATATTCTTTAATTAGTAAGTCACTCTTTGTTCTGAGAATGACTTACAAACAAACATCATTTTTTAAAAGAGACTAACTTTCTTAATTAAAGAGTTTACAAATTTTGACATTTTCTAAGATAAATGATTTGGAGTTATTTGAGGATCAATATTTAATATTACATGCTTAATGTTGCATGTAATGTAAAATATTTTATAGTTGGATCACTAATTGTTATATTAGGTTTTGAGAATGACTTACAAACAAAAAGTGTTTGAATGATAGAATTATAAACTTAATAAAGAATATTTACAATAAAGATCACTTCTTAAAAGAGAATAACTTTTCTAATTAAAGAGTTTACAAGTTTTGTCATCTTCTAAGAATCTAATATAAATGATTTGGTGTTACCTTAGAATCAATATTTTATATTACATGTAATGTAAAATATTTTATAGTTGGATCACTAATTGTTATATTAGGTTGTATAAATACTTTTATATCATTCTTCAATATGATTGTTGAATTAGTTGTAAAACTCATTTTTTTTTCTATTTTAGTCCGATGATTTCAAAACTTTTGAGAAGCGATTTTCATAAATTAAAATTTGTTTACATTGATCATAAAGTTTTCCCTACAACTCTATTGTGTTAAAACAATTTTAGTTAAAGATTAATATAGAAACACCTCTTTACTCATTTCCTTGTTGAAAATTAGCTTGCATAAAAACTAATTCAAGTTTTCATTTTCTAAACATTCAAAATCTAAGTGAAGTGATCTTGTCTAAATTTTTGTTTTCGTTTGTTGTGATCTAAGTTTTGTTTATCAAGGTTATCAAGATAAGTTTGTGGAAGAGTTACATAAGTGTGCAAGCAGTGGCGGATTTTGACCAAAAGTGTTGGAGGAGCCAAAGTAATATAATTTTAAGATCATTAGATTCGATCATTAGTATAATATGCTTCAAAAAATGACTTCTCTAACTGAACATTTTTTATCATTAATATAATGTTTCAAAATATGTGAAAAGGTAGAATCTATCTTGTTTTAGTCAATAATTTCATTTTCATCACTCTTAAATGATTAATTTATTCTTCCATTCTTTATCAATATACCTTTTTTTGTAAATAATACTAAAACATAATTGATCATAATCTAATAAAAAATTAAGACACATAATTATTAAAAGAAAAATATATTCATTATTACTAATACATAATACATTATTATTTTTTTCTATATTCATAAAAATATACAAAAAGCTCACGAGATAAAAAAAATAATGTGTTCATTATCAAGTAAGACAAGAGACGGGAAATGAAGAGGATAAATGATAAATATAATGAGTTTATGTCTAACTTTTTTTTCTTTAAAAACAAAAGGATGACATATGAGAGTGATAAATTATTACAATTTGTGAAAAATTAAAAAGACAATAAAAAGGAAAATAAAAATTATGTTAATAACTATTTGGTTTAATTACTTTTTGATTCATGATTTCCTTTAAAAATTGGTCCTCAAATTTTTTTTAATCTCAATTTGATCTCGATTTTTGAAAAATTGATGTAATTCAATCTTTTATGATAAATTTCGCAAAATTCTTTGAAACAGGTCAATGATTTGTTCATTAAAATTGAAACTCTTAATATGAATGATTTGCTTTATTGGTGTAATTAATCTAATCCTAGTGCCAATTTTTAAATAAAAAACAGGAACCAAAAGAGAAATTAAATGTGAATATTTTTATTTTTTTATTATATTTAATTTTATATTTTATTATATATTTAAATTAAATATTTTTTTTTTATTTTTATTATATTTAATTTTATGTTTTATTAATTTATTAATTTTTAATATACATTGCCTACAATTTAAAAAAATTTAAAAATTTTATAAATTATATATATATATATATATATATTATATATATATATATATATATATATATATATA
>Ga0214542_1000988_pt1 | contig 56482 bp, 29 predicted proteins | sample CNSS1metaG_FD_160096 | JGI IMG/M metagenome (GOLD analysis project Ga0214542, IMG submission 160096) | Root nodule microbial communities from cowpea collected in UCLA plant growth center, Los Angeles, California, USA - CNSS1 | ecosystem: Host-associated > Plants > Roots > Nodule | place: USA...
ATATATATATATATATATTTCGGATGTTAAAATTCGGGTAATTTTTTTAATCGAATTTCATGAGGTACTTACATTTTTGGGGATATAAATTAGTTAGTTGGCTAAAGTTAAAAGGTTATTTTCAAATTTTTTAAAAGGTTTAATTATGCCTTTGGTCCCCATTTTGGAGTTAAAATATCAAAATGGTACCCAAATCTTTAAAAGTCTTAAACTGGTCCTTTTTTTTGTTAAAACGTCTCACGTTTGCCCTTTCCGTTAAGTCAAGGTTGACGCTGTTAGAGGAGTGCCACGTGTCAGTTCCTCGATTTTTTGAACTTTTTTATTATTATTTTTTTTGAATTTTTTATTATTTTTTTTGAATTTTTTTTTAAATCAAAAAATTGCCACGTGTCAAACTGTTATCGTGCCACGTGACAATGACAGTGACACGTGTCAGTATTACGCCATGTGTCATTTCCTTAGTCTCAATTTGGTCCCTTTGTTTTAATTTGTCTCAATTTAATCCAAATTTTTGTAAAAATTAGCAATTTTGTCCATCTTCAAATTGAAACAAAAATTAATTTTATATAAAGGTTATGCAAATATTTTTATTAAATTTGATATTTTTATTATATATTTTTAACATAACTAAGTTTATTTAAAATTATGTTTCACATTCAACTTAACTTTACTTAAAATTGTTTTCAAATTTTAAATTTATATATGTTTTATTGTTACATGAACTAGTTAATTTATGAATTATTTTCTATTAACATTATTTTCTATTAACAACTTTTAAACCATTTTAAATAAAGTTCAATGTAAAATATTAATTAAATGAACTTAATTTGGTTAAAAATATTTACTTGAAATATCAATTTTTATGGAAATATTTGTGTACATTTATATAGAAATTAAATTTGATTTCAATTTGGAAAGGGACAAAATTGCTAACTTTTACAAAAATTGGGACTAAATTGAGACAAATTAAAATAAAGGGACCAAATTGAGACTAAGAAAATGACACCTGGCGTAATACTGACACGTGTTACTGTCACTGCCACATCACTGTCACGTGGCACGATGACAGCTTGACACGTGGCAATTTTTTTTATTTTTATTAAAAAATTCAAAAAAAAATTAAAAAATCGAGGAATTGACACGTGGCACTCCCTCTAACGACGTCAACCTTGACTTAACGGAAAGGGCAAACGTGAGACGTTTTAACAAAAAAATGAACCAGTTTAAAACTTTTAAAAATTTGGGTATCATTTTGAGATTTTGATTCCAAAATGAGAATTAAAGGCATAATTAAACCTTTTTAAAAAAGTTGAGTGCTAAGAAAGTTGAAGTACAGAAAGAAAGGACAATACTATTTGTGAATTTCATATTGGGCCAACTTGTTGATTAATTAACACTTTTTACATTTTTAAGTTAGTGGAGTTTCAATCCAATAAAACAGTTAAACATTGGACTTTCAAATTCCTTATTACTATTTACAGATTTTATTTACTAACTACACTCCCTTTTCTTTTTAAGTTTTTATTAATAAAAATATCTTTTTACGACAATGAAATTAAAACATTATTTTTTCACGAAGAAATTTTGTTTAACCTAACAAATTAGTCTATCCAACTATAAATGTTGGAGTATTTCGAGTAATTAATTCAATTCATTATCCTATTTTATCTAACGTACCAATTCGGTGAGTCATCTCATCAACACAATAAATTTATTTTTGAAGTTGTCACGCATATATAATACAATAGTGTAGTATGGTATAAATAATATAATATAATAAGAGTATTGATTATTCTCTTCTAATCACAATTCAAATAAATTTTACAATTATACTCAAATAAAGAAAACAATGTAATAAATATTGAGTATATAATATAAACAATGCCAATGCTTTATCTAATAATAAAAAACGTAATTAAATGAAAGTCTCCAATGAAGGAATTAGCTGCGTAGTCATAGAGAAAAAAAAAATCTTTTGATGAAGAACTAAATTAAAAAATAAATTGTAAGCATAGTTGTCCATAAGAACTCTCTTTCCAACCAACCTCTATGCTATGCTTTTTATAAATATAAGAATAATGTTCCAAATTATTTCTCAAAAGTCTCCGTTGATAGAATTAGTTAGGTTGTTTGGTTCATGAATTTTTTGTAACTAAAGACTATTAACCACACGGTTCATTATCACAAATCAATGAGATCATAAATTCACAATTTCGAAACACCCAAAATTCAACATTTACAACAATAATTAAACAATTTAACATGCAAAGGTTAAAATTAGCTTCTCTTATATGATAAAATTGTTTAAAGGATTCTTAGACAATTCAACCCTTCCAAACTCAAAAAATATTCTATTTACACATAAAAATATTATAAATATGATCAGACCATACCATTACAATGAGTAAAAACTTTTATTGACGACTTAGATGACACATGCAAACAAAAAGTACTCACATACAAGAGAAAAACTTAATTGACCAAGAAATAAAAGAGTAAAAAATTTACTTAATCAAAATGAGAACTTGATTGGTTGAATTACGCATAGATCATTCCGATGGTTTCATATCTTTAATTAGAGAAACATAAAGTAAGACAAATAAGAAAGAAGGTAGAAAATTCTAAAAATTTTTTTAGAAAGATAATATGTTTAAAAATAATGAAACTTATTTAATAAATTTTTATTTAATTTATATATTAAAATAATTGTGTCTTTAAGTCAATTCTAAAGTACCATTTTTCATATCCTTACATAAGTTTAAAAAATAAAAGATGTGAAGTAATTACCGCTAAAACAATTAAAAAAGTATATGAAAAAAATGCAATTTATATATTTTCCGTTTTATATTTTGAATATAAATAGTGTATTATTCATTAATGTCATTTGCATCATATTACCTATTAACTTTTTTTCCATGTTCTTTTCTTGCTTGATCCTGTCACAGAGTTTCAAAATCAAATATTAAATCACATCAAAAGTTAAGATATAGTCGTAGACTTTGGTCAAATTTTATATACCAACTTTTGAAAAATTCATGCATGAAGTTGAAAATTTTGCTATGAAAAAAAAGTGATTTTCACTTTGTATTGATCTCAATTGTCTGATGTGTGCAAACTTCGTTGCAGACAAATTATCTTACAGGAATCTTTTGTCCAAGTCAAAAGCAAAATGTTCCAAAAATTTTATTTATTTATTTATTCATTTTTCAGTGGACACTAATGATTCCCACTAAACACGCCATATGATATGATCACTTATATACCATGTTTAGTACTGTTTAAATTTAAGAAATTGTTATTTTATTAATAACAAATAAATATAAATAATTTATTTGAGCACTTTCAATAAAAAAACATCAAAGACCTCTGTCGCATGATTACACATTAATCGAAAGAATTTTTTTTTTTATACATTATCAGTATAAAAAAAAACCCCCTTATTACTATATTTGAAATGGGTGCTGACATGATTTTAAATTTATTTTGTTACGTGACTGAGAAAAATAAGGATATACTAAAATGTATTTTAAGTAAATTATACATTTTAATCACCAAAACAAAACAAACATGTTGAAAAAAATCCAATAAATAAGTATATATATATATATATATATATATAATAAAATTATAATACATACATGCAAAATCTTATTTTACAATTATAAAATTGAGTTAAATTTAAATTTTATTCTTAAAAGTTTATAAATTGTAGAAGTATTTGTAATTTGATTTTTTTTAGTCAAATTCTTTGTTCTATTTTTTATTTGGAAAGAATAATGCAGTCTCATATCTGATTAAACATCCGTATTAGAAGTCATTAAAGAAGAATAAAAAGTTAAAAGGTAATAATATAACAGATAAAGTCACATAGATGTTTGATAAAATAAGTTCTGTATCATCATCTTCTGTCTCGATTAAAGGTATTATTATTTAATCTAAAAAGAAGTTGACAGATTCATAATTAAAAAGAAAAAAAAACCATTAAAGATGATTAATAAGTATGGAATATTGAAAAATGAATGAAATAGAACAATCTTAGTTGGATATGTTAGCATAATTAGAAAGAAAAAAAAAATCCTATTAAGATAATTAATTAATTTATAAGTATTGAATATAGAAAAATGAATGAATTATATACAGAGCATATATTATAGTTGGATAAGTTATGCATATACAATGAAAGTATTGTTTAATTGTTTAAACAAGGATTAAATATGTTTTTAATCCTTAATTTTTAGTAAATTATAGAATTAGTTTATTTCAAAATTTTGAATCGATTTAGTCATTCATCTTTCGAAATACGTAAATTTAGTTATTTTAATAAAATTTTGTTAAGTTTATTTGACATTTCAAGCACGTTTCGTAATAGTATTTGACTTAATATTAAAACAAAAATGTGTCAAATAATATAAACAATTCAAATATAATTCTGAAATACTTACTAAATTCACATAAAAATTAAATTAATCTAAAATTTTGAAATAAACTAATTCTAAAATTTACTAAAAATGAAACACAAAAACATATTTAAGCCCTTGAAAAAAAAAGAAAGAAAAAAATACAGAAAAGTGAAACAATGCCAACCAAGGTCCAACCTTAATGATAGAACATAGGTCATATGGGGTTGTTGGAGAACCCCACAGTGTCGCTCACTTTCCCTGAAATTTTGATAAGAAAGGTGTGAGCTTTAAGAGTGAGAGAGAGAGAACCCAGTATTATTCTTCCTCCCTGGTGAATTTCCATGGAAGATTTGAACTACAACACATCAAGATCAAGGTCTCTTTCCTATCCACAAGCTGAAACGGTTTCAAACAAGGAGTTGAAGATGAAGAAAGGAAAAAGCATGTCAAGGACCTCCATTTCCAAACCTTGGAGCCTTTCTGATCCTGAGTTTCAGAGGAAGAAGAGGGTTGCAACCTACAAAATGTACTCTGTGGAAGGGAAAGTGAAAGGCTCTTTCAGCAAGAGCTTTAGGTGGCTCAAAGATAGGTACTGGCAAGTGGTTTATGGATGCTGCTGATTCATCATCATCACTTGTTTCTTCTATTTTCTGTTATCTGAGTTTTCTGTTCATCCTTTACCAGAATTATGGGTTATTTATCATCATTCATCAGATTAATCAGACTTCAGTTTGTTTATAATTAAAGTTCATGTTAATTATTATTACCTTCTTTTTCATTCAGTCATCTTCTCTAGTCTTGTTTTTCATTTCTTTAATACCAGTCTAATGGATTCATAAGGTGTTCTGTTGTTAAATTCATAAAGTGTTCTTGAATACCAGTTTAACATATATATTTCGTCTAATCCTTTTACTTTATTAAATTACAAACACTGTTTTAAGAATTTGTTCATAACTTGATATAAGAACACACAGGACCTGTACTATAATTCAAGGACATGTTTCTGTAACATTGATTCAAAATTAAAAATGAAATTTGGTGTTTATCTGGATCGTATGTGATTAGCCGAATTACATGATATCTAGCAAGAACATTGTTTGTTTTATTTGCTTCTAACATGTGGTGCAGAAAAAAATGAACAGTTTATAGTCAACATTGAACTGTTGACCACTGCTTTCAGATCTCTCATTGTTCTAGCCTCTAATATGAAAAGAAGAAGATATGTTTAGAAAATTTCTAACATGATAGTTTATTTGAGTATAGGTTTAATTCGTATTAATAGTTAATAAAATTAAATATGTATTTAGTATTTAGTAATTATCATGTGCTTATTACAAAAATTTAATGTTACTTTTAGTGAAATGATTAAAGATCGTAAATTAATAAAAAAAAAATTCAAATACATATTTAATTATTATTGAAATTCAAATAAAATTAACAAAATTAAAATCATTGTTGTAAGATCCCATTTAATAGTTTGTCATACTATCAAACAAAACATTATATCATGATCAAACATAGCAGATAGTAATGGTAACGGTCACACACACAAGGTATATGTATCTAGTACAGTCCTCCACACTGCTACATTTATATACACATACATACACCAGGTAAGAGTAGGTAGAAAGGATGCTAAACTACACCCAAACCCTCAAGATATACAGTAGAAATATAAACTACAGTGGACACTCCTTGCCAGGCTCCAACTTCTATTCAAGAGGGGGTATCTCCATCTGGTTTCAACTCTGCTCCCACCAAACATAGGTGATCATTGCAAAAGGGATAATATGCAAAAGCAGACAACACAAACAAGAAGGGTAAGCTAACTGAAAGAAATAACATCAATACACTTCGCAATCAGTGAAATCATTCATAACATATAATTCAATCATAATTTATAGACTCGATATCCGGATTGTGTAAGTGACGTTGGAACTCTTGGTGGCTTGCACCTGTAACGGTTCCCAGACTCTGCAGAGTCTGGACACATGGAGTATTCACCCACCGTTCCCAGGGTAAGTCCCCTCCACGTCTAAGACTTGATCAAGTCTGACGACGAGGACCTCCTACTACTCCTCACGACATAATTCATCCTACTCTATCTCAGCTTGAATGATTATTGGAGTTTCAAGATACCAACCATTATAGATTCCTTACATCCTTACACACACTACAATTTCACTTGGATTTCCCTTGAAATTCCATTTTAACCTCATCTTCTCATAACTTATATTCATCCAATTTAATCATACAATACATCACTGGTAGCATTCCAATCATACAGGGCCTAAATTGCACAAAGATGCATTAAAACATACATTTTTACCAAAGAAAACAGATTTGAAGCACCACTACTGCAGTAGCTCTCGCTCGGGCTAAAAAGTCTAGCCTAGGCGAGAGGTTATCTCGCTCAGGCGAGTCAGTCTCGCCTAGGCGAGATACTAACAGTGGCAAAAGAGAAAAACTGAGCGAACTCTCGCTCAGGCTAGGCTGGTTCGCCAAGACGAGATCGTTATCTCGCTCAGGCGACCCCAGCTCGCCTTGGCGAGACTTCGCGCAGGAACAAAGGTGTGTTTCCTGGTGTTTTCGCTCAGGTGAGCGTCACTCGCCTAGGCGAAAATACCAGGTCACGAACCTGTTCCTTCATGCGGTGGGTCATTTTATCTTAATCAAGATCAATTAATCATCAATTCATGCAATTCAAACACCAGTTTATCAATCAAACATGTAATTCAAACTCATCTACAGATTTCCTATTCGAATTAAGGAGATTGGTTAGCTTCCCTTACCTCTATATATCTTTCTAATTAGCTAGGATCCTCCCACCCAAGAGCTTCAGCTGTACCACCTAATGAGCGGGAATTACAGGTTCAAGTATGAGAAGGGTTCCCAACAACAGAAAGAGGTTTTACCAATTTCGAATTAAACAGGAAGGTAAGGGTTGGGAGTGACTTACATGGAGGAAAAGGAGGAGTTGAAGCTGAGAGGGAAGATCCTGAATTGGCCTCAAGTTTAGGTTCTGCAATAGGGGAAAAGTGATTCAGAATTTCTCTTTTGGTAGAGAGAAGGCAAAGGAAAAGAAGAGGGAGAAGGGTGCTGTGAAGTGCAAGGTGTTTCTGTGGTGTGGGTGACAGAGAGAAGAGAGATCAAAGAGCTGAAATATTTGGATTCCTACAATTGTACTGATTTTTTTTATTATATAAAAAAAATATATATATATATATATATATATATATATATATATATATATATATATATATATATATATATAAACCCTTGTACGAAATAATTGTATGAATTTAATAATTTTCTCAAATTTACAATAATAAAAAATTATTGTTAATAATATAATTTAAATAAAAAAATAAAATCATATTTTCATTTGCAACCACATCCGAGTACTTTTTAGCCACTTGGTATAACTTGGTATAATGACAACAATAATCAGAACTTAACCTATACAGACATGGATTTTTTTCGAAAGTAGCACAGTTTTTTTTTTATATATATTTTCCATACTGTGTCTTCTATTTATATGACTAGCATGGTTTTTAAATAGGCCAGAATTAGATTTTTAGGGTCAAATTCTTTCACAAATTGACTTTAAAACTAATCAGAATTGTGTTGCTGAGGGAACGAATTCTGAGCTGATTTTTTTTAGCTTTCGTTATTTTAAAATAAAAGAAAAAAGGAAAAAAAATATTTTTTTTATTTGTTTAGTTTTAATTATTTATAAGAGACGGAAAAAAAAAGTTAAATGTAAGAATTATAGTAAGTTAATTTAGTAATTGTTAATGTAGTAATTGATAATGTATTAATTGATGTAATTTTTTGAAAAAATTAAATATCGAAAAATGTATAATTATATTTTTTTAAATAAATTAAGTTTCTTATTATTTGATATGTAATTTATAGATTATTAAAAATTGTATTTTGAAAATAAAGCAATAAATAATTGATTGAAAATTTGTTATTAAAGGAAAAGATATTTAATTGGAATTATAGACTTAAATAAGCATTGTATAATTTTGTTTATCGTTGTATAAATTGTAGAATTCAATTATTTTCAAAAATAAAATAAATAATAATAATTTGACGTCAATTGTCAATTATATCAATTATTGGATACATCCAAATTTAGACATCCATTTATGTAATTTTTCAGTTTCATTTTAATTTGAATTATATCAACTATGTTAGGTATAATGAGTTTCATTCAATAAATATATTTTCTATTCACTTATACTTCTTCAATTTCATTACTATATATTCTTTAAAGCTGCAAATATATTACAAAAAAATAAACCAAACGCAAAGAATTTAATAAAAAGTATGTATATATATATATATATATATTTCAATTAATTACTTAAAAGGAAAAAATATATAAAACATCTTTTCTTTTTTGAATTATATTGATCATTCTTATACATTTTTCAATTCTTAATTTTTATTCCCGTATGATAAATCAAAATAATAATTATTATTTAAAAAAAATTAATTATTTAAAACTTCACACAATAAATTTTAACTACAAGTCATCAATGCCTAATTTATAAACCTTTAACAACAAAATAATAATTAAATTTATTTATTTCACAAAGTAATTGTGCGTTTTACAATATTACTAAATTAACTTAGTATAATTTTTATATATAATTTTTTTTCTTTTATCATTCTATTATTAAAAAAAAAAAAACTAGTTTAGAATTTGATTTTCCGATAACTGAATTCTGACCGGTTTGAAAGACAATTTATGCAAAAATGAAAGTCAGAATTCTACTTTTGAGAACCGAATTCTAACCTATTTTAAAAATTGTGCTAATCATGATGTAAATAAAAGGTACATTACGCTGTATGGGGAATTAAGAAGTGGAACCGTGCTACTTGAGGAAAAAATCTACAGACATGTGTCTCTCTCGAAATCGTAGACAAAACAATAGGCATATTATTTTCTATGTTAAAGGAATTTTTATATTTTCATTAGTACTTAATAGATACATTTCAAAATGAAGGCAAAATATTTCATAAGTATATATTTTACAAAATTAATGCACATTTATGTAAAATATTGTTTGTTTCTAATATTATTTTAAGTTGTAGGGGTTTTGAGAGAGGATCACTAAAGAGATAAATACCAATGAAATATGATCCCAACTAGAGTTGTCAAAATGAGTAATCCGGCCCGACCCGGCTTGACCCATCATGGGTTGATCACTTAGTGAGTCAACCTAACTCGACTAACTTATTAGCGAGCCAAACAAATTCCAATACGGTCCAGTCCATCACGGGTTGGTGGATTAAATGGGTTGGCTAACGGGCTCACTTAATTAAAAAAATACAATTTATTTTTTTTTAGTCAAAACTAGATTATAATTATAATTAAAATCTAAATAAACTTTAATACAATCCAACTACAAACCAAAATCATACAAATACAAATTATCTATGTATTTGCTAAAAAAATAACAACCTAACATGACCCAAATACAAAGTCCAACTTAACAAAAAATACTTGTGTAACCCTTTATTTGTGGGTTGGTGAGCCGACCCAGCTCACCACGGGTTCAACCCGGATGAGCTGAGTTCTAGGTGAGCCGGGTCAAAAATCAACCTCTATTGAAATTTGTAAAAGAAATTCAACCCAGCCTGTGATGAGCTGTGTTGGCTCACAGGTTCCAACCCAGTTTATGGATTTTCATCCTTATATGGTGCTTAACTTTCTCATTTTTAATTTCTCATTTTTACTCAATGTGAGACTTAGCAAATTGATAGCATTTATTTCTCAACAACCTCTTGTTATTCTTTTGTGTTCATTCCATAAAAGTATTACTCTTTGACAATTAGATATATATTAGATGTACAAGTTTTTTACTAATGTATTTTCTATATTATACAATTTAATTTTACTAAGTGCAATAGTAATACAATTTCAATGTACATTATCTTTTATACAACTGTGGAAGCTCATTAAAGTTATAGGGAACTTTCACGGGTTGTTAGAAAGAAATTGCAATATATTGCATCAAATGTAACTAGTTCATCTTACTACTATTCGATTAAAATATATAAATGATATTATATTATTTCTATTTAACTTGTAGTACTCATCTTAATTGAAAAGTTACGAGTGTGGATATTATGGAATAAGACACATGTATACAATTATATTCATAAGTATTATTGACTCATAAAATGAGATAATATATAATTAACTCAAATATATTAAATATTTAGATGTAAATTTTATATTAAATATTTTATTATGTAGATTTTCAATGATCCTTCTCCGATGAAAGATGAAGTAAAAAGAGGTTCAAAAGGAATGAACATCATTTCTTTTAAGTACTTAGTGTAATGATCATGTTAAGACATTAGCATTTTAAAATTAATAATTTTGTATATAGTATAAAATACTAAATGATCTTGTATGGTAATAAATCATTAAGATTTTATTTAAAATTTTGAGTTGAGAAACTATGATTACTATACAAGGATTTATTATGTGATTAGGGAAATGAATAATCAAGAAATTAAAAAATATATACTTTCTATGAGGGTCATAACATTAAATATCATAAAAAATATCATATTATAAAACTTTAATATTAAAAAATGTTACTTTTATGACCAGTGTAATATTAACTATCATATAAATAATATATTATATAACATAAAAACTCTAATCATTATAGAAAGTCAATTTTTTACGATAGTTGTACAAATGTCATAAAAAAAAAATTATATCACTTGTAACTATGTCAGTTAAAAAATCGACTAATAAGTATATTTTAAGCGTAAAAAGAAAATATTTGTTACATTGGTGTAATTCATTAATTTTATAAAAACAAAAGTGTGAAATCAACAAAGTCACACAACTCAAATCAAATACTTCAGTCAACTATTAAAATAAACCTACACAGTAGTTTTGGATGCTGAAAAAGTTATAATTACCTCCGACCAAAATTCGTTAGTGATATTCAAAATTTGTAAGTACAAAAATTAGTTATTTTTGAAAAAAAAAAATGTAGGCAAAAGTCTTGTAAATAATATTTAATTACGGATTATGAAATCTACGAATAAGTTATGCAACATAAGTTATTCATAATATATATATATATATATATATATATATATATATATATATATATATATATATATATATTACATAGATTAGTACGTATGAATTTGATTTAGATGTAATTATTCATAGATAAACATATGTTTCGTATTAACTATATTCTCTGGTCTTGAGTAGTAAAGTTTGTAGTTATAGAAAACAAAATTTATATAGGAATCACACTACGGTCATATTATATATATATATATAATTCTAATATTTTGAAAAAGAGTTAACTCTTAATTTTTTTCACAGGCTAATTATAGTCTAGTTAGAAAAGATCCTCAATTCACCAAAAAAATAATGCTTTACCCACATTTACTTTCTTTTTCATATTTTTTTTTTCACCCCATTCTTTTTCTTCTTCTTCTTCTTAATTTTTGCTGTATTCTTAGCATTTTCTATTTTATTTCATTTTCCTAGTTCCACCCCAATACGAAAATACAGTAAATTGTAACAATCATTTCTAAGATTTTACAACATTATGCAAATTCTTTACTTTTCAAACAATTAAAATGATTAATGTAATGTTTAAGGAGTATGACAATAATTTTTCATAATAAAAAGATCTGAATAAGAAACTAAAATCATATAATTTTATAAAACAGGAAATAATGATCATAATTTATTAAAAACAAATTAAGATAAATGGGATGGGACCACTCCTCACCACCAACCTGATCGAGAACATGGCATTGCTTTTGCATGAAGTTCCTTATAACTAAAATTGAGCCCTGTTTAGTTTATAATTATTTTGTAGTGTTTCATTTTAAAAGTTTATTAATTTTTAATTCTCAAATTTCCATGAATGGTTGTTAAGGTATCTATAAAAATATATGTCATTACTTATGAACAAGACTTGCACTTTATACTATAAGATGGCTTAAATTTTACCAATTTTATTCAACAGAGATAAATATGATAAAAAGAAATTGTGATTTAACGAGCAACACAAAATTGGGAAAAAGTTATTATTTTTTAATTTCATCTTCTAATGCATCTGGAATTATGAAGTTTAGTATATTAAGCTTATCAAATCCAATCCAACCACTAATAGATATATTAAATAATATTAACAAGAAATAGTGTAATTGGTAGCTTAGGTTGCAGAACAAATTGAAACTTGAAGTTGATAGTAACAGTCCAACAGATCGCGAAGGAGTTAGCAACAGTGCAACAAAGAGGAAGTAAAGTTGAAAGATTTTTACACAGTGGCATGTGGGAATCTATTCTATTGACGGTGGCTGCCACCGCCGGCAACAACATTGGAAAGATCCTTCAGAAGAAGGGCACTATCATTCTTCCTCCTCTTTCTTTCAAACTCAAGGCATGTCTAAAGTTCCATTTTTTGTGTTTTAAATTGGTATGATTTGGTTTCTCTTAAAGATCTCACCTTTTTTTGAATAAATTGCCATTTGAAGCATGTGGGTGTCTTTGAATTTTTGAAATTGTTGTTAGTTTCTATTGCTGCGTTTATTTGCTGTCGGTGTAAAATTTAACATTTTCCATCAATGTTTATGATTGAATGGTAATGGATGGATACCAAGATTACCTTCTTTGTCCTTTTTTCATTTAAGATTATGTGGGCTTGTGGTGAACGTTTGGTTATTGGTTCCTTTGTGTTTGCAGGTCATAAGGTCTTATGCTTCAAACAGAACCTGGGTGATAGGTTTTCTAGTGGATATATTTGGGGCATTATTGATGTTAAGGGCATTGTCTTTGGCTCCAGTAAGTGGTGAAGGAAAAAAATTGACACTCAATTTGAAGGGCTTTTTGTAATCCTCTCATCCAGTGTTTTGCTTAGGTTTTTGGCAATGTTATGGTGATTTTCTTATGTTAAATATGTTATAGGTCTCTGTCATCCAACCAGTTTCTGGCTGTGGACTAGCAATTCTATCAATTTTTTCCCATTTTTATCTCAAGGAAGTTATGAATGCTGTTGATTGGGTTGGCATTACATTGGCAGGTTTTGGCACAATAGGTAAAGTAAGTTTATATTTACCATAGAGCATTTTGTTTATTGTTTACCTTAATCTGCTTCATTTGAACTCCATGAAAAACAAGGTTGATGGGAGGGGAAGGGGATAACTTTGCAATAAAAGGGTGGACTGAAATCAGGAAAACAAATTATAACTTTTTTATAGTTCATTCTGTTCATTTTGATTGAGAGATGATTTTTTTAGCTGTTGGGGTAGTTCAGAATTCAGATCTACATAGAATAAAGTGTTTGCTGTACGATTTATTTGTGTGAACTATTGTATTAAACTCCTGTGTCTTGTGCACCTGAGCAATGGACTGAAAATTTCTGGAGTTTTCCTCCTTCTTATTACATGGCTGCTCAGAAATCTAAGTTTGTGTTGCAGGGTCATTGTGTTAATGTGTTTTTGTTTTTATGCGATACTAATTGGTTAAATGTTTTGCGCTTTTCTATGTTTAGGAGTTGGTGCTGGAGGTGAGAAGCATGAGGTGGTTGCTCTATCTATTTTTCGCATACCAGCGTTGGCATTTGTTGTTTTCATCTTGTTTGTAGGTACCTTGTCTTATGAATCAACTTATTTTATAGTCAAGTGCCTTTATGATCACAGATATTTAGCATTCATATATCACTTGATTTTGATATAGTAACAATGTTGTGAGGAAATACTTGAAATCACTGTGAAAGAAGCATAGTGGTATTCTAGTATTAATTGGAAGCCTATGTATGGTGTGGATGCCAAACATACATTTCGCCTTGAGTCTAATGTGTATAAATGCCAAGTATCATGCTTAATAAGACGCATATAATCCATCCATGAACTTGTATATATTTCTAAAAATCACAATTCTTATTTGTATGAGAAAAACGTCATCTGATTACTTGATAAACTGTTTTTTACCACTTATTTTCACGAGATGTTATTTTCCTCTCTATCTGGTGCATCATCTATGCAGAATTCTGATGCCGTCCTTAATGGATAATGTTATATATGTCTTTGAAGTAAAATTGCTATTTGATTGTGAGGTAATCAAATTTTCATAGTCATTTTCAGTAGAAGTTACTCTTTTGTTCTTGAAATCTATGCATGTTATAGTCACCAACTTCCTTGCTAAGTCAATACAATGTGAATGCATTTTGCTGATATAGCATTATTAGAAGACTATTTTTTACACTGCAATTTATTAATGGCTTGCATATGAATTAATGATTTATCTGTATGAGATTATGAGTTCACCAATCACCTGTGCAATCAAGTGGTATTACTGCGTTCCAGACATTGTTTTTAATTTAATTGTTAGAAAAATTTGTGCAGATACTGCTTAATGGATGGGTTCGAATATGCAAGAGTCAACGAAGAGAACAAGAAATGGTATTCATGATTTATCCATGTTGAAAAGCCTTTAGATTTACCTATTTATTTTCATCTAAAACACCAACGAATGGTGGTTTATGAGCCATGTTGTTTTCTGCTGTTTTATCACTTGACATTTATAAGTTATACAGATGGAATATGATGTCGTTGAGGAAATCATCTATGGCTTGGAATCTGGTATTTTGTTTGGGTACTTTTGTTTCCTTATTCACTCTTTTTTGTGTATTCCGTTCATTTTCAGATACTTCTCACCTTTTCTTCTACCTCAAATGCTTAAGACCAGGATGACTTCTGACAATTGAATTAACAGTTGCGTGATGCAAAATAATTAAGCATTACATGGTTTGGAGTTTAGTATTATTATTTTTGTGTGTCTTGGTAGTTTCATTTTTGGGATAAAAAAAAGTTTTTTGGAGAGAAAAGTGAGGAACGCAGTTAGAAGGATAATATATGTGTGTTATGAAGGGATTGATAACATCCAACACTTTTGTGCTTTGACATTTTGTTGGAGATTTTACATCAACTAAAGATCAGGCCAAATAACAAGATATAAGTAGATGCAATTATCACCTTATAGGCCAATTTTGTAAGGTTAAGTTGAGCTTAAAGTATATTTATTAAGATGGTATTAGAGCCTATCTTAGTGAGGTTTGTGCGGCTTATCGTACGGCTTATCGTACCACCTGCTATCGAGTCATCATCAAACCACCCATTAATATTTAATCTCATGTTTGAGATGTCTAGTCTTTGGTGTTAGCGGGTGTGTTAGAAATCCCATGTCAACTAGAGATGAGGCCAAGTGACAATATATAAGAAAGATGAGTTTGGTTTAAAATCTATTTCCTATTAAGTTCCACATCTTATTTTGAACTAAACCTAACTTTTTATCGTTAAAAACTTGAAATTATGGCTAAACTCAAGCTTAATTAGAAATTTAGATTTATTGAACACTATTGCTATTTGCATGACAGATAACAGAACATTTACATAACTCTTACATTTGTTTACACCTAAATGCAGGATGTCATCTGTAATATCAAAGATGGGATTTCTATTCCTTGATCAAGGTTTTCCCAAGCTGTTGGCTCCTTTGTGCATCCTGATCAGTGTCTGTTGTAGTGGCACAGGCTTTTACTATCAGGTATTCTGAAGAGCACTTTTATATACTACTATCACAAGAACCGTTACACCCTTGAGGCATGCCATGGAGGGAAATTAACCTGTTTCGAACCACTGAGGAGCTTATCCAAGCCAAGTTCTACAGTGCCAATTTCAGAGATGATAAACTCTTTAAATAATCACTATCTTCCCTTCTCCTGCAGACACGAGGTCTAAAGCATGGGAGGGCTATTGTAGTTTCTACATGTGCAGCTGTGGCATCAATTTTGACTGGTGTACTTGCTGGGATGTTTGCTTTGGGTGAGCGACTTCCTTCAGAACCGAAAGCTCGCCTCGCACTTCTTCTTGGATGGTAATATAAGATGTTATGCCTTGTGTTTTATTGGTTACTTTTTTCTTTCAGAACAAAGGAAAAGGCAAATGAAAATGCATACCTTCCATTTTTTCTCTATACACAATAAATATGCATGCTAATCAAAGGAAAGAGAACTCAGGAGTACCTGAGTATTCATGCTTTTGGAATGGTATGCAAGTTGATCTTTTAGGTTGAAAGAGTCCATAATATTCATGCTTTTGGAGTATTATGAGGTTCAATGACTAGATATAAGGACTAAGTCTCTTTAACTACAACAATGTTAGGATCCAATTGCAAGGTATAAGTCCTGCATTGGGAGTATGGGATTCTGAGGTGGGATTTATGCCTTCCGACAGCTACAACTAGCTTTTGTTGTGATTCTCTAATGGTTCTTATCAATTTCCTCCTCATTTCATAAAACAAGAATGAAACTGGGGTTCTCATCTTTGTTGATGTTACCAATGGATTTGAAACTATTTTAAGACTCTAATATCTAGTAATTCATGTTTCTCAAACAAAAATGAAAATATTCATGTTCTTATACATATGGAAACACTGTGCTGCAGGCTACTTATTATTGTGGGTGTGATTCTACTTGTTGGTTCAACACGGCTAGTGAGATTTCTTTCATGTTCTTCGAGACAAAGAAGAAGCAATGTGGATAAGAATTTTGGCCTTAGAAGAACCACTTCTTCTCGTGTTAGGGAACCAAGTCCAAGTGCTATCATTCAAGCAGCAACATTAAATCATTTACTATCATCATCTTCCAAAGAAAAAGCTTGAGATGACATGTGCTGGGTCATGTTCCTTCATCCTTAGCAGAATATCTGAGCATTAAGTTCCTTTCTAATCTGATTGACACGGGCAGGGTGTGTTGTACGAGTACAGTGGCTGCTTCTTCAGAGGATATTTTGGTGTGATCATTCATTTATGATTCCCACATTATGGATGAAATATGTGTTAACTTCTGAGGCCACCTTGTAGAAACTTTTTATGAACTTCCATTATTTTTTTTGTCTTTTGTTTTCAAGGATTGTATACGACAGTGATGTGGATAGCATACCAAGTTGGGAGTACATAATTTGTTTTATTTGCATTGAAACATATTTTGATGAAGAAAAGTTTATTCTTGTGTTTTTTGAAATTATAAAATTTGTATCTTTATCAATAAATGTTGTAACAAAATTACATGATTTTGTATTTTTCAATATATTTTTATCAATAGAGAATGTGTTGCTGTTACTTCTATTTGTTAGAATAGTCTGATGGAAAGAATTTATTCTAACAAATTACTTCCAAACCACTGTTCATATAGGTAAATTTAAGGAGTGAAAGTTCTGATTTCCAACATGTGATAATTCATCTAGATGTTGTTGTATCTCATGATTTGTTGACTACAAAATTGAACAACTAAGAAAAGAGGAAAACATTTTCATAAAACAAGTCTGTATTTTTTCTTTTTTTTGAAAACTTTTTGGAAACATTGCACATGTCTAAATTATATGGTTAACGAGAAAGCATAAGTGGAAAAAGGTGTTCCTTTAGGAAGTAACAGCTTTCTCCACTGAATTTTGTGCTTTAGCCAAAACAATTGGCCCACCATGACAAGCACAAAGAAGAGGAAATACAGTAAGTTCAGTAATGCAATAGTCAGAAACACCATTTATATTTTATCAATCTAAACTGTTTTTCTGGATAGATGTTTTAACATTCTAAACTTGTACGTTGAAATCTTTGCTCCAAAGATATAAGTTTAGTTAAACCAAAATTATGCGATAGTTATCCTAGCAGCATCCTTTTAGCATGTTAATAGGTCGAAATTTGAAGACTTTTCTGCCCAGAAAGAGAAGAAAATGAACTAGAGGTGGTTTTTTCTTTTAAAAGAAAAGAAACTATAATGGTTGCCTGTTCAGGAAATAAATGACCCTAGTTTCTTCTATGATACCATAGAAAATGTCAATTATGAAGTACAGTCTTGAGGTTTCACAAAAGTGTAGATTGTCCATGATTCATCTACATTGTCAAATTTTGGCACTGCATAGTGGAGCCTCATGCTAGCCCATAAAATAGCCATCATCTATTTGCAATTTCAATGCACTTTTACCCTTTAAACAGTGTTATGTAACAAGCAAATATGACTTTCTCACAGTGACTCAATTGACCATTAAATGAAATGATGCAAAACAGCAAATCACGTATACCAGAACTTCAAAAAAATCAATGCACAGTAACAAAAAACACACGGCCCCATCCACAGGAGCCCTTTTATACATTTCAAGTAATGAAGAGTTGCATCAAAAACGTTTTCTGAAATGTCTTCAACCAATCAAAGATTCATTTTGTATTCTCCTGTCCTGCATAATTACCCAATTGCCTTGTCTTCCAGCTCTCATGAGGGGCTACATGTTCATGGGAAGGAGAATATTGCTGCAAAAAAGTGAATTTAGCATTATCAACATGGTAACAGTAGTCTACCAGTCTAAACATTTCGTTCACACAAAATAGGCCAAAAATAAGAAAGAAAGAAAGAATGCAGCACTTCAAAACCAATGTTACATAGAAGCTAGTTTTAAGAGTTTGAAAGTTGCAATATGGCCAGAGAGGATACTTATACTATATATGGTTACAAGTAGACTGAAAACAGAAAAATCCAATTTGTCAATGATCACATAGCCAAATGCCTTGAAAGTGATGAAATATGGAACAAAATATGAGCTCCAATCTGTTTTCTGACCAAAGTCAGAAAAGATAGAAAGTTAAAGCTTCTATGTCAATGGTCTATTTTAGGTATCCAATGGCAACTCTTTAACTGATTATTTTACAACAGCCTTAGCAGAATTCCAATACTGTACCATCAAACATGTTTATTAATTTTTCTCACGAGTTTAGTATATCAATATACCATTCATCAGTTTGCAATATGAATGCATTTTTTGTACTACACATTTACTGATGTTTTCTTTCACATGTTAAGGTACAGTTAGGCCTAGACCTCCAATTTCATCATAAGTTCTTTGGCTGATGAAGCTGCAACGAGAATATCCCGAGCACCACGCTTAATGAAGCCTTCTTCAACACCATTGTCAAATAATGCAAGCAACGAGTCGTAGTAGCCATCAACATTCAGTACACCAACCTGTGCAGGATGGTACTGAGTTAACATATGATTATATTAGTATGCCAAAGATTTTATACTATTCAGGTTACCGGTTTTTTATGTATTCCAAGTTGAGCCCAGGTTATCATCTCCAACAGCTCTTCCATTGTTCCATATCCTCCTAATTATAAGTCAAGGAGAGATATAAGAAAGAAACAGTAACTACTATGCATTCAGTACATAAATCCAGTACACCAAAATAGTAGATTTCAGTATATAAAGGAACATCCTTAGTAATATGAATATGAAATCATCAATTTTTTAAAAACAATTTGAAAGCTGTTCTTGTAACTACCAGGTAGAGCGATAAATGCATCAGCTTCTTGAGCCATTGCAGCTTTACGCTCATGCATATCTGAAACAATTCTCACTTCACCAACTGGTTTACCAGATATCTGTCAAAATAGCCAATTACAACTTACTAATAAACAACATATTCTCTCCCAACTAAGTCATTATACAAAGTAAAAGAAGTGAAGAGCTATTAATGGCTTATTTGTATATAAGCTAGAACTGCTTTTAAGAGCTTCTCAACAAGAAATATAGGATTTTTTTTTTTTCAGCAGAGAAGCTCTCTGAAAACCATTCTAACTTTGTGACCAAACAGACTCTAAGAAAAGTTATCTTAGCACACAATAATAACCCATCACTCCAAAATACAAGAACTTTTTCTAATTTCTTGACTCCACAGTTCAGATTAATTTTTCAAAAAGATGGACTCTTTGACTTCAAATCATCACATTAATCCCAAACATAAACCAATATGAAAAATGAAGCAGTTCATTTCCAATGCTCAATTTAACTGTACACATAAAAATAAAACAAGTAATCTGATCTGACACAGAATATTAAAGTTAACAGTTGAACAGGTAGTAGCACAAATACCTCAAGAGGCATGAGAGCTTTTGGAATAACCCTGTATATGTTGAGAGGGGGGAAATAAGGGAAAAGACAAATAAACAAAGAGTGAGACAAAATGATTAAACCAATAACAACAGGTTTGCATAGTGAATGAATAGAGCATCCATGATAGACACTACAAAACAAAGTATGTTGCTTTAGCATACCCAAGAACATGACAGCCTCCATCATACATTCTCTGGGATATTAAGCCCATTAGCCCAACACTTCCCCCACCATACACCAAGTCAATGTTCCTCTTAACCTGTAATTCATTCCCCAGAATAAAACACCAAAACACAGATAAAGACAAAAGTGAAGCTCTATTATTCCCTCCACATATTAGAAAACAAAAATACCAAGTTTTGAACATCACACTTTGTCATTATGTGAAGCACCAAAAAGTCAAGCACACTTAAAAAACCCCACAAAACTTAAAACCTTTTAATCGAAATTGAAGTTTTACTTCTGTAATTTATATTGACATGTACAGATTGTAAGACTTTCAATGTTGATAGGCAAAAAGGTGCAGAGTTTTTCTTTAAGAAATGCATCACAGTTTTATCTTTTAATGAAACCAATAATCCAGAGCAATAAATGTACCTGCAGAAGGTTGTTATCAACAAAAAATCAGAGAAAGAAAGAAAAAAACATTTTCTGACAACTACGTACCCAAATGCCTTTATGGCAAAAGATGAGCTTTTTTATCACAAATAGAGAAAGGTAAGAAGAAAAAGAGAGTGTTGCAAGAGAAAGCTGACCAGTTCATTGGCCAGTTCAATGGTGGCGTCACTGAAAACTTGGCGGTTACCGGAGTTGCTGCCGCAGAAGACACAGAGCTTCTTGAACATGTTCTTGGGAAAACCTTGTTCCATTTCTTTCCGTGTTAGATTGAAGATTATGTTGGAGATGATGATAATGATTTTGTTTCAGGGGAAATCCAAGACCATTGGAATAACAATGAAGAAAGACAACAATTGTTTATAACAAAGGGCGATACAATAGTTTATATATATTTTTATAGTAGTAAATATAGATAATTCGTTTAAATAATGATATATAAAAGTTAAAATGAAAAGAATTAATTCTAGTTGCAATTAGTATAGGTAAGAGATTAGAAAATTTGTTTAAGCTGAATAATCTTGCGATTGTTCAATGATGTGATGGATATTGTATTAGTTTAAAATTTTAAAATTGATGGTTGGTGCTATTTAAAACCCATGGTATTTGTTTCATGATTTCAATAAAGTTATAATGTTTGTGGCCGCAATCTATATTATTTTTAAATAAATATGGTTTAGGTCTTGATAAATCATGGAATTTGCTTTTATTTCCTTATATATATTTTTAATTATTTTGTCGGTAGTAAATTCTTTACTTTTGTTTTTTATATTAAAAGTTGTTTATATGAAATATAATGTTTTAAATTACACTCTAGGATAAAAAATAAAATAAATAATTTATTATTAATGAAAAAGTTAAAAATATATCAACGAAAAGTAAATTTTAATAGTTTATCATAGATAAAAAATATATATTGGACTCTTATTCTCTTATTGATGTTTTTAAATTTGTTCAATTAAAATTAACTTTAAATAATATTTTAAATATAATTATCACAAAAATTAACATTCTTATCGTAGAAGATAACTATAATAATGTAAATTAAAAATCTATTAACATTTTTTTTAATTATTCACACTTTTTTTTCTTTGTTGAATTTGTTATATTTAAGTAATTTATTATAATTAATAATAATATTATTTTATATTATTATTTTATAATATTTTATATATTAAATTATTAATCATTTAACTACAATATAGGTGTTCATTAGGTTAGATTATTCGAGGATCCAATGTGATGAATGTCGAAACTTAACTATGATATAAGGGAGTCATGACTCCTCCAAAAAATTTTAATTTTATTTTTTATTTATTTTAAAATTATATTTATGTATTGTTATATTATTTATAATAAATTTAAAATAATTTCTCATTCTTTTATTTATATATTATTTATTTATATATCTTTATTGTTTAAAATATAAAAAAAATAAACGTTAGTTAATAAAAGATATTATAGTTTTGTTTCTAAACATAAGATTCTTTCTCAGTAAGTCATCAAGAAAGTATGACAATAAAAAAAAATTAAATAAAAAGATAAATCGAGATACAAAGATTGGAGAATAGAGCTATTGAAAAACGCATTATCATAATATCTCTCATTAATCAAGACTAGTATGCTATTATAATTTAAGTAGGTTAAATCTATGATTCTCCTATTACGATGTTCCTTCCAAATTAGTATGAACTTTAATTATGATTTTGGTATTCTCTTATTAGATTAACACACTAATCATATTTTCCCTCAAATTAATATAACTCTAAATTATGAAATTTAAGGATTTTTATGTTTTCTGCTACATATGATAAAATTTGTAAAAATTTATGGATGTATCTTGAATTGGAATATAAATTAGAATATCCATCGAATTCAATAAATTAGAAAGATTAAAAATTGGAAAGTATGTGAATCACTATGTGAAAATAGTTTAAACAGAGGAAATGAAAAGTTTTTTATTTTATTAGAAAAAATAGTTTATATATAAAAGAAATGTAATTTGGTACCCTTAAATATTTTATCCAAGTACTACCACTGAATGTGATATAATTTAACTCAAACTAACTCGCTCTTATACAAGATTGTGTGATGGGTTTAATATGGATGATGAGAGACTTAGCTTTTGTAGGGTGTATTAATGGTCACATGACAGAAGTTAGGTAAGTCAATTCACAAGTACATTTTGTATACTCTTAAGTAGAAAAAGTTATGTCATGATTATAACTATCAATTATAACTTTTGGTTCAATGTTCGATTCAACAATTGATATCGAGAGCGTATTATTGAAAGTTATTCAATTTTGATCCAAAATGCTATTTATTCACAAACATTTTGCTGATGATGCATCTATAAACAAATATTCTATTTTTGCTAGATAAAGTTATTTTTTATGGAGAAATAGATGATTATTTTTTTGGATATGTTAATAAGGGAGTTTGGGATGCAATTGTTATCCTTTGAACGAACTAGATTTGTTGAAAGTGTTGTAGTTTCTATGAAATTTTCTTTATGGATTCATGAAAACAAAAGAGCACATTATGATGTAAGAGTTAAAGATATTATATTTTTGCGTTAACTCTTTTTGAATTTTATGGAGTTCAACATGTTCTTCAGTTAAAGAAATGTTTGAAGTCACTCTTGAAAGGAGTGAAGAATCTAACAAAGAAGGAACAATATAATCATACATGAATATGAGATGTTTAAGATGCTATAAGGATTAAACATTTATGATGTTGAAAATGGGTTAAGTCATATAGTAAATCACTATTTTGCTTTTAGAAAGGCTTTTGACAAAGAAGAACTCAATATCAAAATTCTAAAAAACTTGAATAGGTCATCACAACAAAAAGTAATTGTTATTTTTAAGTAAAGAGATCTCTATGTGATGGACATGAACACATTGTTTGGTAAGTTGAGAGAGTATGAACTAGAATTAGGAAGATTAAAGGAGGAAGAAGAATAAGAAAAGAAAAATAACATAGCTTAAAGTTGATGCAAACAAAATTGAGAAATGTATAGAATAAAAAGATATGGACAATGTGAAAATCTAAATTTAGTAGTGAAGAAGTTCTCTAAGTTTTTTAAGTACAAGAACAAAAGTGAGAGTAAGTCTTTGGGATAAAGAATAGTTAAATAAAAATGAGATTAATTATCAATATTCACATGGTAAGCCAAAGAAACATTAAACCTAACTATCCTTTGATGAAATTGAAACAAAATCTTGAAGAAAATAAGAAAGTAAAGAATTATAATTAATATGAAGAAAAGAGCATGTATTGCATGGACAATGCAAGTGAAAATGAAGAGACAAATTTGTGTTTAATGGGAAAGATAGATAGAGGACGGAAAGGAAAAGAAAAGTATCAGTATGAAGAAGTCAAATTATTTTGAATTAGTAAATATATATGAACGCCATTATTTTATTAAAAACTTAAACATAACCATGACGTAATCTAAACTTTATTTTCGTCAACTATGGAGGAACGTTTTGTAGTATTTGCAACTTTTCAAAAGCATTGGAATGTTGACTTATACAAAAAAATGCAAGAGTGCGAAACATCATCTTTTCTATTTAACTTTTTTTTAAAAAAAAACTGACTTCTTTTTATCACTAATCTTATTTATATTAATCGAAAAATTAACCTAATTAGTTATTGATTAAAATCTTAAGAATAAAGCAACATAGTTTACAAATTTCCTAAACAAGAAAAGTAATTATATATATAATTCGGGAATATTATTTACATAAAGTGCCAACAAAAAAAAATGCAAGTTGAGAATGACACATAAGAATAATAAAAAGAGTTGAATTTTATTTGGAATGTTAATTAATAGAAATTAGATTAAACCTAAACCAATGAAAGAGACTTTCTATGTTTAGTCTTTGTGTTTTCATTTTCATTTCTTTCCCCTCAGTTCCTATATTCAAGCAATCATATTCGGTTTTCCTCAACTAGGCCAATGGAAAACAAAGTTGCAACACATTTCATTTTCATGAATTCTATTTCTGTGTATCACAGTAGTTCCCAGAACATTTGGAAAGAAGCAAAATCATTACAATAATAATAATTATTATTATTATTATTATTATGATTATTATTATGATGATGATGGAAAAAGAGAGTATAAGAGCATAGATCATAGTGATCTACACTGGTAGAAGAAATCTGAGATCAAATTCCAAAGTTATGGGAAGAATAGTCCCTAATGAGAATAACATCACTCTCATAGATCCATTTCTTTATGTTTCATTCTTCATGGCTGGATTGGCCACAAGCATTACTATAATCACAGCTTTGTGCATTGTTCGAAAAAAAACATCACCACCTCCCTCAATCTCCGAAGAGCAAAATGTTTTGAACGAATCTACCACTCCACCGACAACCTCATCAGAACACGAACAACCTAGTACATCAGATGGAGCACAAACACAAACACAAAACAATGAGATGATGGTAAAGGTGCTACCTCTTCCCCCAGCACTGCAGCAGCACCCTCAAGTGAACCCTAACTTTGTGAAAAGAGCAACTTCTGAACGAAGGTTGTCGTTTAATCTGAGCAGGAGGATGATGCCGAGGAGTTTTTCAGTGGCGAGAAATTGGGATCAGGAGGGTGGATCGAAGAAAGCGGCATTGAAAAGTGAAGAGGGTGTGTTGGTGAAGACAAAAGAGAAGGTGAAAGTGGATCATGACGAGGTTGTGTTGATGAATTCGAAGGTGGAAACAGATGATGATGATTCTTCTGTGTGTGTGAAGACGACAGAGAAATTAAAGAGAGATGATTCTGTGTGGATGAAAACGATTATACTTGGTGGAAAGTGTGTTCCTGATGAAGAAGATGATGTTGTGATCTATGAGGAGAAAGGGAAGAAAATCTCAGCATATCATCCTAGAAAACCTACCTCTTCCTCAATTTCTAGTCATTCATCTTCTTACGTTAATGCTGATAATCCTGATGATGCTTTCTCTGTACACAAATCCTCTGAAGAAAGAATCAATAACACATGTGAGGAGGAAAATATTAAATTATGAATCTCTTTCATGTTTTCATGTTTATGTTTGTATTGTTAGAAGAAACTTTTCTTTGTTCATCCTATAGTCTTTTTTTTGTTATGTGAAGGTCACATTTGATGACACTGATTAAGTCGAAAGTGCATGGCTAGAATTAATAGAATCAATTTCGTTGCACAAATCACGATGTTTATCAGAAGCAATAACACACTACAAGAATGTAATGTATTAGCGTCCAATATTTGGCGTCGGCTTGGAGACGGACTGTGCTGGAGTCGGCTAATCCAACGTCACACCGACGCTAACGAATGTGATTCATTTCAAAAATATTTAATTTTACAATTGTCGTTTCAACTTTCACTTTCCCCCTTTCACTTTCCCCTTTTCGCGAAAATAACATTTCCCTTCCACGCTCTGCTCTCGAAGAACCCATTTCCCTCTCCCCTCTCTGGTTCCGAACATGCGAGTTTCCCCTACCCCTTCTCTGTTTGTACTAACCCTTCCACCTTCTTGAAAACGTTTTGATTCTCTTCCCCTTTCCATTCCAATTTTTGTGAGCCCTATATATAGTGTTTTGTAGTGGATTGAGCTTCGTTGAAGATCGACAAAGGGGTTATCGTGAGAGACGAGCAAAGTGGTGGTTTCGTTGAGCTTGAAGGGTGTTCGAGTTTGTGGTTTTATTGGACATTGCAAGCTGTAGCGAGTTCATCCCCGATTTGTGGCAATCTAGCACATATTGTGCTCTGTGAAGGTACTTGGTAAGCAATGGAAACCTTTATGTTTGTATTGGTTATTAATATGCAGTAAGTAACCTAAAAGTTGAGAACTTGTTTGTTATTAAAGGGTCCCAAATGTTGAAGTGGAAAGGTGATTGAGAAGGTGTTCAGAGAAGTGTTGTGTTGGCTGAAGGTTTAGCTTGTGTTGCCGTGGACATTAAAGGTGAGTTTTTGGACATTGTATATGGTATAATTTGTTTTGAATGCATTGTTTATAGTTGCCGGCAATGTGTGTAGGTCTTTTAATTATAGGTATCATTCTTATGTAAACCCCATACATATCTACAACAACCCATTGAAGAAGGCCTCTTAAAGTAGATAAATTCAGTATAGTTGCCTAGATCTATATTGAGAAACTTTTCAAGTAACTTTCCGTCTTCCATATTAAATCAAAGTTAGAGAAACTTTTTCATGGCAAAAGGATCTTCAAAGTTGAATTAAAAGGGGTTATTAGAATATAGAAATTACCATGGATAATGCCTGTTAAGTGCAGATGGATACTAGAGAATAAATAGCATTTTATTGCAATGTATACTAGAGAAGTGCATTTTTAGACTTTATCTTTTATGGTATATCATTTTTCATTTTTGGAGTTTGGGTAGATGATTATGCATTGTGCAGTGATAATTTTATTGGGTGTGATTACTATATTGAATTAATATTATTTTTTTTTAAATATTGTTTTTTGCGTCGGCTTTATCGTGGGCTTGACCCACTCTAAGTGCGTCCACTTCGGCGTCGGATTTGCATCCATGGTCGTGGCGTCGGCTTTTTGGAGGACGCAAAAGCGACGCTAACTATCTTTTAGAGTCCGTTTTTAACACTTTGCGTCGGCTTTTGGCCCACTCTAATACGCATTTTTCTTGTAGTGACAAGAAAATGTTTCTGTGTCATTTAAGGTTCTTGAGGTAGCTTATGTGACATTTAAGTAATTAAGAAACGAGAAAAAGAAAACTGTTACAGAAAATTAATAAACAAATAAAAATAATAGTTAAAGCTACAGTTTTTATGAGGAAAACAATTATCGATGATATAGTTATATGAATAATTCTAATTTATATTATTAATAATTACTTTATATATGATCTTTAAATATTACGTACATTATTACAATTTAATATACTACAAGAAAATTCTTCATTAACAATTAATTTTAGTGACAAAAAATTGTTAGTCAGTGCAATGATCAATTTATATATAAATTTACAAAATAAAAAATTATTAGTGACTAAAATAGTTATAATTGTGAATAAAAAATTATACTTGGTCTCTAAATTTGTTACTAAGTATTTGACTACCAAATAAATTAGTTTATAAACTAGTTACTAAACATTAGCTACCAAGATTTTGGCTACCAAAAGAATTAGTTTCTAAATTAGTTTTTAATTATGATTAATTTATCGACCAATTATAATTTTTTATTTATAATAATGACTGTTTTAATAACCAATATTTTTTATTTTGTAAATTGGTAACTACATTGGTTACTATAGTGACTAACAATTTTTTGTCACTAAAATTGATTATGATTTAAGAATTGTCTTGTAATGTCATTTTTTGTTTCTTCTTTTAAATTATGTGACAAAAATTCATTTCAGTCCTATAATCAACCTAAGCCTAAATTTTAGAAAGCTATTAAAAATGTATCATGTTAAACATAATTAACTTTAAGAAACTTAAACATTAGAAGCTACGTAAGAGTGTGATGTATTGCCATTCAATGTAAAATAGAGAGTGAAAATGTTTTTCTATAGTGTATTTCTTAAGATATTAAAATCTATTTATGTAAATTGTTTTAAAGAATTATTATTTTAAAGTTTGGGATTTAATAATGAAATATATATGAAAATTATATATCAGAATGAAAATAAAGTAAAAATTGTGTAATAACAATTTCAGTGCCTCTCGCATAAATGTGACAGACGCATAAAATAATAAATTGTACAAGAGATTCTTATGTAGAACTGTGACTATGTTAGCATATAGGTGAGAACATAAAAATAGTTATTTACGTAACCTAATTTACGTTCAACTGTGAAGAAATGCAAGAAAAAAGAATACGTGGTGATAATTTTATAAATAAGTGAAATTGATTTGTGTCAGATTTCTTATAGTCCGGCGTACTATATAGAGTTTGACATATAAATTATATGTTTAACGTTGGATAATAAGAAGTTTAACATAATTTTTTTATAAATTAGATATATGGTTTTTTTTTTTAATTTCTCTCTGCGAAAACATTCTTGTAAATTAGGATTTGTTTTCTAATGGTGAAATGGTGGTGGTTTAGAGATTTATGTACGTGTCGTTAGCTTTACTTCGCTGTTTAATTTTGTTTGCTATTTCTTTACATTTTTATTTGTTAATATGATTGTTTATCGTGGAATTCAGTCATGGATTTGGATGAATGTTCTATTTATTTCTCAAGTTTGTCATTGTAAGAATATATTGTATCAATAATAAAAAGGTTTGCATTTTTTTTTTTATTTTCATGACATTTAAATTAAAATCAAATCTCATTTCTTATTTGATTCATTTCTACCACGAATAAAAGTAGTTACATTGAAATGAGTATTTCTGAAGTTATTTTACTTTGGGGTGTTGAGTATTAAATGAAAGATTTTGATAAAATTGAAGAAGAGTTGATGACCAAAACATGAGACAAAAGTTCGGTCATTCGGGAGAGAAAATTGAGTTGAATAGGTTCAAGAGTATCTATGAAAGTATGAATTGTAAAACTAATTAAGGATCTTTAAGATTTATAATTCTCATACAATAAAACATAATAGAACACTAACCTTGATCCATGAGAGATCCTGTGAATATGCGTTCTTCAAATTTGTGTAATCTTGTGTGCTCTTCAATCATCGTTTCTCAATCTATCTCTTTGCCTTTCTTTCTCTTCTCACACGTTCTTGATGGGTTACTGTGAAAAGAACCTTATGGCCAGAGACCGAACCCCAATCCCTTTTTATAAACCAACGTCCATCAAGTTGGTTTTTATTTTATTTTATTTTATCTTTATTTTATTTTATTATCACTTCCCATAATAATAACCAATAAGTCTTTAGGTTTTATTAAATCACAATTGGGTCCATCATAATATTTCAAATGAATCACTAATAGAATTAACTCGTCAATTAATTCTAACATTCTCCCACTTGACTCATATGATGTCATAACATGATGTGATTTAATACATAAACATAATGTGCATTAAAAGACCTTGCATAAATTGGTTCCATCATTATTCATAATTAAATATACATAAATAATAAGAGTCACAACAGTCACACATCATTTGATCGACATGATTCCTTCCATGTACTACTATATCATCATTTTCTCCTTAATATGACCTTAAAAACGATAAGTCCATAATGAGTTCAAACATAATGTCATTTTACAAAGCAATAACATAACATAATTTGTTTTCTTCATCATAATTTGCATGCATAAACATAAAGAAGAAAACACTGATTTCAGAAATTTATACATTAGGGAGCTCAGAGTGTCACATAAACATTAAAAACATTAACATTCAACATTTAACATTCACTAGTAGACATAATGCCCATATTCTTTACATGGCCAACATACAATTTGGGCGGTAACCCTTTTGTTAAAGGGTCAACAATCATAAGATTTGTGCTAATATGTTTTATTGACACTTTACGTTTCCGAACTTCTTCTTTAACGGCAAAGTATTTCAACTCTATATGCTTAGCACCTTTGGAATACTTGTCATTTTTAGAAAAGAAGACTGTTGCGGAATTATCACAATAAATTTTCAGCGGCTTGGAAATACTGTCAACTACTCCAAGTCCTGAAATAAAGTTCTGCAACCAATTAGCCTGAATTGTGGCCTCAAAGCATGTCACAAATTCAACTTCCATGGTGGATGCAACAATGACAGACTGCTTCACACTTTTCTATGAAATCGCTCCTCCGGCTAAAAGATACACATAACCAAATGTAGACTTTCTTGTATCCACATAGCCGGCAAAGTCCGAATCTGTATAACCTATCACCTCAAGGTGATCAGATTTTCCATAAGTAGGCATGTGATTCTTTGTTCCTTGTAGGTATCTTAAAACTTTCTTTGCAGCTTTCCAATGCTCTAGTCCTAGATTACTTTGGTATCTACCAAACATATCAACTGCAAAACTAATATATGGCCTCGTACATGTTTGAGCATGCATCAAACTCCTAACAACAGATGCATAAGGGATATTTTCCATATGTTTCCGTTCCAAATCATTCTTTAGACATTGCATGAGACTAAACTTGTCTCCTTTTTGTATTGGAACGGGAGATGCTGAACATTTATCCATTCTGAATCTCTCTAAAACTTTATTAATATATGCATTCTGAGACAAACCTAACAGTCCTTGTGATCTGTCACGGAATATTTCTATTCTTATCACATAGTATGTTTCACCCATATCTTTCATTTCAAAGTTATTAGAGAGAAACCTCTTAGTCTCACTTAATAGACCAAGATCATTAGTCGCAAGCAAGATATCATCAATATACAGGATCAGAAATATAAACTTACTCCTATTGACCTTCAGATATATACACCGATCAACGGTGTTTTCTTTAAATCCAAAGGACACAATAGTATCATTGAACTTAAGATACCATTGCCGAGAAGCTTGCTTAAGTCCATATATTGATCTCTTAAGTTTACACACCATGTGCTCATTTCCTTCTTCAGCGAACCCCACCGGTTGGTCCATATAGACATCATCTTCTAAATCCCCATTCAAAAAAGCAGTTTTAACATCCATTTGATGCAACTCAAGATCATAATGAGCTATTAATGCCATGATAATTCTAAAAGAATCTTTCTTAGAAATAGGCAAAAATATTTCCTTATAGTCAATGCCATCTTTCTGAGTAAAAACTTTGGCAACAAGTCAGGCCTTGTAACGTTCAATATTGCCTTGAGAGTCATGTTTAGTCTTAAAGACCCATTTACACCCAACTCTCTTGCATCCTTCTGGCAATTTCACAAGGTCCCATACGTAATTATGTGCCATTGATTTAAACTCATCTTTTATGGCATCTAACCACTTATCAGAATTATCACCATTAATGGCTTCTAAAAAAGAAATTGGATCATTATCAATACTTAAGCCATTTTCTAACTCTTGTAGATAAACCACATAGTCATTCAAAATAACAGACTTTCTATCTCTGTGAGATCTTCTTAATACTATTTATTGTGGTTGTTCTACTATTGGTTCATTGTTAACCTCAAGATCATTAATTTGTTGTTCTTCTTGATTGTTGTGAGTTTCTACAACATATGGAACAATAACTCTTGATAAATAAGCACTAGCTATAGAAACTTGTACTCTAACTTCCTTAATCTCCACATTTCGTGAAGCTTCAATTCCACTAGTTTCACCATTCTCAATGAACCGAGTATTTCCAGTTTCAACGATTCTTGTACTATGGGTAAGACAGTAAAACATATACCCTTTATATTTTTCTGGATAATCAATGAAAAATCCACTAATTGTTCTTTCATCCACTAAATGTTATCAAGATTGTTGCTCCTAAAGGCATCTACTTTGAAAAACAAAGGCAGATTATTTTGGAGATGTCGAAATTGGGCTGTAAGTTGGAAATTCTGTTACTTTTACTGGATGTTGCTTTTGTATTTGTGGTAATGGTTTCATCTTTTTCTTCCGCAGACCAATTTACATTGTAATTACTTTGAATGGGTTGATGATTGATGATGAGGAATTCGATTTTCAAGGGAAAGAAACTGAAAGTGAAGTCAATGGTGGAAAAAGAGTTGATGGTGGGAAAAAAGGTGAAGAAGATGAAGTTTCTTTGAAAAGGGAGAAAATTATACTGGATTTGATGAAGAAAAATGAGAAGTTGAAGATGAAATTGCAACAAGAGAAAAAAATTGGGACATTCCTGTTTTTTTTATTTGTGATATCGTGGGCCTCAACAATTGTAATGGTGTTCATGTTGTTGTTCAAAGTTAATTGTAATGTTTGAGATTACTTTAGTGGGAAATGTTTTGTATTTCTGATAATTATATTTTTGGAATGGTAATGGAATTTGAAACATTTGGTTACTGTTATGTGTTAGTTTTTGGAATGGAAATGGAACTTGTAACAGTGATTAATTTTTTATTACTGTTATCCGGATTAGTTTTTCATTACTGCAACATATCCACTTATTATTTCCCATGAATCTCAGAATGTGCAAATTTTGCTTATTACCAGATTGAGCATATTGAAACAAAACTCACGGCAATGACCACATATGAATTAATTACAACATAATTTACTGACATAACAAAGTGGTCTGAATTGTTTTCATTGATAAACAATAAAAAGTTATCCAACATGAGCAGTCAATAAAGTGTAGCAGACAAGTGGTCCATAATTGTCAATACAATAATCTAATAGTTCTTCAATCAAAAAAGTGGTTCACTATCACTATGCCCAATATTCAGAAAAAGTGGTCCACTATCACTATGCACTGTATTCTAGAAAAGTGGTCCACCATACAAAAAAGGCAACAAAAAAGCTTGATTCCTTCACATTCACATGGGCTGTGCGGAAGTTCCAGTACTTGCTTGAGACCCTAAAACCTGTGTTCCCATTCTTCTTCTCCTTATGGTGGTTGGTGCTCTTTCTCCTTGGTTGATGGCTGCTGCAACCCGTGGTGTGGATCTGGTTCTATTGGTGGAGCTTTGGTTTGATGTTCGAGCAGTGTTGCTAGCTGCACTACCAGTTGTATGCATTTGTCCCTGCCAATTGGGTATGAATTAAAGATTCAGAAGTTGTATTTAGGAAGGAAAGAAATTGTAAATATTACAGATGTGCGCTTACCTTTCTATTTATGATTCCCCTTCTACAGCTTCTTATGCTATGTCCTAATTGTTTACACCCGCTACACTTGATGATGATATTCTTCTTTGAAAGTTTGGAATGGCTGACATGTTCATCAGCTTCCCTTATTCTTAGCTTTTTGGGTCTCCCAGGTGGAGTTTTGTAAATGGGTGGCAGTAGTTCAGGTTGATTAGTTTTTGGCCAAAATTGTTGTCCATTGATTGGGGTAATTTGAGGGCCATAGGAAGCCTTGTAGGCACCCCTTTTGTAATACGCATGAACATAATCCTCTGGGTTTTCTACCATGGCAATCTATTTTGCTTTCCCAGCCCTCCATGGTGTTATGACTACACTATATGTCTTCTTCACCTCGTCAATTATTTGAGCCACATTCATAATACCAACATTCATAAATCTGTCTATAAGGACCTGAGCAATCCAGTCCTTATTTGCATTTTTGTTTCCAAATACCCTTCCACATTTATGACGCCCAATAAGTGTCTTAACTTTGAAGGTTTGCCTCCCTCCAACCCTGCTAGCCATGATTAGAAAACCACATTTCTTCTTACAAATTGCCCTCACTCTCTTCTGATCATTTTTAACAAATTTTACTTCTTTTCCATTAAGAACATTATGCTCCATTAAAGCTTGTTTAAAATCCTTCAAAGATCCAAACTCCATTCCCAATTTAAATTTGAATTCTTTATTCATATCTTCAGGTCTGAACTTACAAAACTTGGGACCAACTGTGACAACACCCTCATCACTGTCAACATCAGAATCTAAGTCATTTGTATTGTAGTCCTCATTAATGTCATGCACTCCAACTTCTTCATTTGTCACAAATGCCCCTTGACCAATATCTCTTTTCCTGTTCACTCTGCTTGAATTCCGTTTGAATGATTTCCACCTATCCAAAACAGGCCCAATCTTCCTAACAGGTGGATCAATATCCATCCCAAATCCATCATCATCATCTGCCACCCCCTATTCTTCACTATCATCTAATTTCTCTCCAGCTAACCTTCTTCATCTTTACAATTAACATCTTGAACCACTACTTCCTCTTCTGCTACCACATTCTGTTGAGCCACAACTTCCTCTTCTACAACCACATTCTGTTCAGGCATAACTTCCTCTTCTACAACCACATTGTTTGTAGCCACTTCTTCCTCTTCTACAACCACATTGTCTTCAGCCAATACTTCCTCTTCTCGTACCACACTCTCTTCACCCAGTACTTCCTCTTGGCGTACAACATTCTCTTCACCCATAAATTCCTCTTCTCTTACCAAATTCTCTTCAGCCACTACCTCCTCTACTACACCATCACAAATAAAGTGAACGACTTCAGGCTGACTAGGTACATGTTGAACGTATATATCAACCTCTTCCTTAGTCTCCCATGCAAAGTTAGCCAATGTCATTGCTTCCTTGTCATCATTCAGCATTCGTAAATTGTTTAATAGCTTTTATTTTGAACCCTTCCACCATAGTTTAACATCACCCCCGTATTTAAACTCTTTGACGATGCCCAATGCTTCAAAATAAGACCAAAAATATGGGTCGATCCCTTTAACTACATGAATCTCACCCCCGACGTATTTAAGTTCCTTATTCCTTTCGAACCTACCCATATGATGAAAAGCAACTGCAAACCCCATTTCCAGCCCTACATTTTCAATCAATAGACAAACTAAACAAATAGAACCATACACGAACCAAAAAATGCAACCAAACCAAACCAATAATAAAAAAAAACATGAAGGAACGAACTAACCTTAGGTCGCGATTCTACTCTTCAATGCTTTAATCCCTTACATCAAGCTCCCGATTCTACTCTTCAATGCTTTAATCCCTATCCTCAAGCTCCTGATTGTTGTGTAGTGGTTTAATCCCTTCCCTCAAGCCCTCGATTGGTCTCTACAACGCTTTCGTTCAGACAAAATTACTCTCCCACTAAACAAATGACCTTTCCCTTTCTTTTTAATTCGAATAGCCACCTTCTTTTTAATTCAGACAGGTTTAATGCTTTCGTTTTACTTAATTGAAGCTGCTCTTTAATTAGCACATGCAGAAAACGTAGATGGGTTACACAGCTTAAAACGGGATCCATACATGGCAGTCTGTTTGCCAGGTGTCAAACAAAACTAACGGCGTCCAAAAATGAGAACTATTTCCAATCGTTTCAAAACATGAGGGACCCAATTGGAGCAAACGGTAGTTGGGAGACTAAAAACAAAATCACACAATACTTGAGGGACGAAAAACATAATTAACCCTAAAAAATATTTGTGTGAACCTTGAGTTGGTGAAGTGAGTTTAACCCGATCCAGATTTTAGGTGAACCAAATCAAAAATTAACCATATTAAAATTTATAAAAAAAAATTTAATTCAACCTAACTCGAATTCATGATGGACTGAATTGATTTGCAAATTTCAACCATTTTTACATGTATATGTATCATGTATATACTATTTACTTTATTGCTTGAGTGGTTTACTTTTAAACATGATCTTGAAGAGTAAGAATATAATTTGAAATGAATTATTCAATTAAAGAAAGAATTCCTTTTTTATTTTTTTTCTTAATTCTTTTAATCCAAAGTAATCCAAACACTTTTTTCTCACCTTTTATCTTTAGTACTTATTTTTATCTAATTTTTCTACCCTTCACTACACGTTTAAATAAAGACATAAAATATAAAGTTGTGAGCTGGCGTAGGAGGATCCGAGGATGAAAGTGAAAGTCCTTGGATTATAGGGTCCCATATCAGTTGAGTTAACTTTCTTTTGTTATTTTTATATTTCATCATTCAAATTTCTTGTTTTTTCCTTTTTCTCATCTTTCTCTTTCTCTGAACCCTTCAATCAAATCAAACGCTTCAACAACAGTTTAAACATATAAAGGCATTTCTCCTTTGGAATTAAATGGTCCACTCCATGTCTTTTCCTTTTCTCCCTTTCCGAACATCGAGATTGGAAAGTCAAAATCTTACAATCTTTTCATTTATTTTTAAAAATTTATTATCAATTTTTAATTTAATATATGGTGAACACTACTTTTATATTACTTTTGTTTAAGTAATCATTTCATTTTATCATAAGAAATATTTAAATATAAAATCTTTCTATTTATATAACATAACTCATTTTTTTTAGTAGTATTCTCATTGTCACTCATCTTCTTCTTCTAAATGTAGTTTATCACAAAATTCATTTATGATATCGTCTGTTTCATCATAAATATTTTCAGAATCTGTGTTTATAGAGGGATTCACTTTATTTTGATTGTTGTCAGAAATATATATTTTTGTAAGATGAAAAATTTATTATTCTTAAGATTCAAAAATTTCTTTAATACTGTTTCTATATTATGTTAACATTCTCCAGTAGCCTTATATCTTAATTTTATGATTTAGACTTCTGTAGCAAGAGGAAATGTATAAATTTATAAAAGCATTATTTTTCATTATTTTTATTTTTTCAGTAATATCATTATTATTTTAGCATTTTTTTTACACACAACATCATGCATTTCCTTGTCTCATATACCTTTTTTTAATAAAATAGTTTATCTCCTTTCTTCAATAAAACATCAATTATTTCCTCTTTAAATTCTTAAGAAAAAGGATATAATTAGTAAAACGAACAATAAGATATTTATCACACGTAAGGAAAAAAAAATTGAAAATAGAATATAAGATTAAAAAGGAATAAAGAGATAATGTTAGTTTAAATTTTGAGAGTAAAAGTTTATAGAAGCAAAACCATAACTACATAAAGGAAGTAGTAGAATTTATTCTTCAACTATGAGAATCACATAGTTTGAATTCAAAATGCAAAAGTCAGATCTTATTATTAATCTCATTCATTATGACTCTTTAAATATTGAATTAGAGTTAAAGCAAATGAACTTATACAACTACAAACTTTGAGGTGTAACTATTCTCTCACTTTCTTCTTCTTCTTCTTCATTCCAAAACCTTTTCACTTTCTCTTTCTTTCCCCATATGAAGAGGGTCCCACACAACAAAATCACCACATTTTCACAACTCTGAAACGACGTAGTCCCAATGGAGCGGGAGATAACAGAACATGTCTTTATCCGTTTCATGTTTGAATTTCAAATCTCGGAAAACGGCACGCACGACACAAACCCACGACCAATCAAAAACATTAAAACCACATTCTTCTCTCTCCAACATAATTCTTTTTCATTATTACCCATCTCAGTTTCAATCACAACTCATTAATCACGAACCCAAAACCAAACTCTCTTCATTAAATTCCATTTCCCCCTCCCTTAAAGCAAGCCAAAGCTTGCATCTTTAGCATCAAGCAGTTTCACCAGCCAAATGGGTGCATCTGGAAAATGGGTGAAGGCCTTGATCGGACTCAACAGCAAGAACGAACTTGTAAGTTGATTGTTGTTTCTTGCTACCAAGCCACCATTTTTATGGTTACTGTTTCTGTTTTGGTGGCAATTGAGTGAGGAAAAAACTGTTGGGTGGTTTCAGGGAGGGAAGAAGAAGAAGTGGAGGCTATGGAAGAGTTCTTCTGCAGGGGAGAACAGATCTCAAGAATTCGAGTATGGCAGTGTGGCTTCCGATTCTTTCACCGCTGCAGTGGCCACAGTTGTCAGAGCTCCACCTAAGGATTTCAAACTCCTCAAGCAAGAATGGGCTGCCACACGAATTCAAACTGCTTTTCGTGCCTTCTTGGTATGTGTTACGGTTTGAATTCTGATATAACTCAACTCCAATGGCTAATTCATCTTGCAAGAGACAATTTTCACTTACTTTATATGCTTTGTCATATGATTGCTGTCACAGGTTTTGTTGTGTTCTGCAATTCAGAACACTAGAATGTTCTTGGAATTTTCTTGTTGTGTTGGATTTTTATGATTTGGTTGTTATGTTTGTAGGCAAGAAGGGCATTGAGGGCTTTGAAGGGAGTGGTGAGGCTTCAAGCTCTTGTAAGGGGTAGACTTGTGAGGAAGCAGGCTGCAGTAACACTGAGGTGCATGCAGGCCTTGGTTCGTGTGCAGGCACGTGTGAGGGCGCGGCGCGTGCGAATGTCCATGGAGGGGCAAGCTGTGCAAAACATGCTCAATGAACGCCGCACCAAGGCTGAACTCAACAAGGAAGCTGAGGTAATGTCTCATAATTTCCTCACACAAAACTTGCATACAATTTCTGAGATGTTGTTGTCAGTGTTTTTCACTGATAAGAATTGGAGATTCATCTCAAAAATGAAACTTTTATTACATGAATCATCACCAAGGTAAAACACTAATGATAATTACTGATGATTACAAAAAGCATGTAAGGAATTACCTAGACTAAACTTAATGGAGATCTTTAGATGTTTCTGGTACTGTTTCAATCGGAATTCTTGTTTTATATAACCTTTGCTGACTAAAAATGCAATTTTAATTGGAGAACTACACTAAAAACACTTAACCTGTGCTTTGTTTTCAGATGGGGTCAATCAAAAATTAAAATTGAAAAGACCTCTTGTTTGGTTTGATTATAAATTGAGTTTAACTGCACTTTTGTCTTGAAACATTCAAGTGGAGTGAAGGGAGGATCATCACTCATACTTGTCTGCAAACTTTATATATTCATGCACTTAAGAAATTGCATATAAGTTTTTGTCAAATTCCTAAACCATCATCCATGCCATACAAATTTGTTTTGCACATCTTATCTCTACAGAAGATTTTGTGAGAAACATATTTTGTCAACTTGTGTGCAGGATGGTTGGTGTGATAGCAAAGGATCACTGGAAGATGTGAAGACAAAACTGCAAATGAGGCAAGAGGGAGCTTTCAAGAGGGAGAGAGCAATTGCATACTCTCTTGCCCAAAAGGTAGGTACCAACAGATTGAGAAAATATGCAACTTTTATCAATAAACATGTCTAACAGTTGACTTTTGCAGCAATGGAGATCAACCCCCATTTCAAATTCAAGAGCAAACAACACCTCTTTGAACAAGCAAGAGATAGACAAGGCTAACTGGGGATGGAGTTGGTTGGAACGTTGGATGGCAGCAAAGCCATGGGAGAGTAGATTGATGGAACAAACTCGTCATCATGCTGATGCCACAGAGAAAACTCCTCCTCCAAAGAAATGTGTGGACCTCATAAATTCAAAAAAAAATTCAGAACCATGCAATGTCAAAGTCAGAAAGAACAATGTCACCACAAGGATTTCAGCCAGACCTCCCCAAATTGGCCAAGCCACTCGTTCATCCTCAAGTCCTAGTTCTGAGTTTCACTATGATGAGAGCTCTAATTCATCTTCAATATGCACATCCATGACACCAATATCTGGGAGTGTTTCCTTGCCTTGTGAGAGGACAGAGGATAGTAGCAACAGTACTACTAGGCCTAGTTACATGAACCTGACCGAGTCAACCAAGGCAAAGCAGAAAACCAGCAGTCATCAATACAACAGATCTCAGAGGCAACAGTCCATGGATGAGTTTCAGTTTCTCAAAAGGACAGCGGTTTTCTCAAATGGAGATTCCAAAAGCATCGGTGCTTCTGACCCTTCAACCAACTTTTCTAGGCCACTTTACCTACCCACCTACATGGATAAGAAGCCACGGTGAAACGGATGATTCAATTGATTGATTGTATTCATATGTACTTATTTCCATGAAGTTCAACACTTCAACATCTTGTTGTTCAACGATCTCTGAATTTAATTACAACTGTAGCAGTAGCTTTTGTGCTTTCCCTCCTCAATACTCTACTTTAGAAATCTGTATTTGTGTGATCAATTTTTATGGGTAGTATCATGATTATACATATATATGAAGAGACTGCAAGAAGGCCTAATCAACAGAAAAATAATTCAAGAGTGAGATTTGTTGTACTGAAGCCTTGAGGTTCTTTCATTTAATAACTAGTTTTTTAAATTAGATTCTTCTATTATGTTTAAGTCTTAATAATTGATTTTTTATTGGGAGTTGTACTGCGAAAAGGTCTATTTATAGGTTGGATTAAGGTGTAAATTGGATATTGTATAAGTGAAGATGTTTCAAAGAGAAAATGGCTATCACTGAGCAAATAGAGTGAAAATTGTAAGATGGTGACAATGTCAGAAGTTCCAATTTGGAGCTTTGAATATTTTGTCTAATGAATTGGTTTTCTGAATTGTACTACCCAACAAACCAGTGGGAGAATCTGTTTTTTGTTAGAACATGATTATTCTTTTATAAAATCTGCATAAAAGCTCAATATCCTATAAGCATTGTTTTGCTTAGATCTGAGCATATTACACTTGTTTGAATTAGCGTATATTCTGCTTTGTTAAGTCCAATCTTGTTGGTATCAAATCCACTTTATTGTGTTCTTCTTATGACCCTAAGCTTGACACCATGCTTGAAGTTGAGAACCATTCCATATTCCATTTCTACAGGCTTTTCCATGTTAAGGGAATGACGAAACACATATTTTCGGTACAAATGAATGAGAGTAAGCTTGAGCTCTTGTAGGGAAAATTTCTGACCAATACATGCCCGAGGACCAATTCCAAATGGTATGAATGCATAAGGGTGCCTTAGTTTCATTTCTTCACATTTGGGGTCAAACCTCTCTGGTTTAAACTTCTCTGGATCAGGAAAATTTCTTGGATCTTTTGCTAGAACTCCAAGAGCTAACCATACCCACGTCCCCTGCTCATTTCCAAAATCAGTGATTACATAACTTTAAAACCCTCCATCAAAACTAACTTACCATATATGATTATTTTTGTTTGATTATCAGTGTAAACACTCTTCATATAAAGAAGAATTGGACTTTAAACTTAACTATTACCGCAGAAGTCAAAACTAACTTACCATATATGTACCATATATGATTATTTTTATTTGATTGATAGTATAAACACTCTATGTGAAAGTCTAACTCAATTTTATAAAAACCGACTTCTAAGATAATGTTTGCATCCACTTGTATATTATAAACTCGTCTTATCTCTAGTTGTAGGATCTCTCACACTTTACATTGTTTATGCATATATTGTTTGCTCATAACATATTATCCTCGCAATTTTATAAGAGTTATATTTGTGACAAAGATGTGTTACTACCTTTGGAAGAAGGTAACCTCCTATCTCTACCTCATTTGATGTTTCTCTTGCAACCAACGGGGAGACAGTGTAAAACCTCATGGCCTCTTTAATCACCTGCATTAGAATATGGCATCATGATTGCTTATTCCTTGAAAACTCAAAATATGAATCTTACATTTCACCAAAATTTCACCATGAGCTGACCTGATCAAGATAAGGAAAACTATCATGCAGATCTTGGGCAGTGGGAATCTTATCAGATGGACCAAATTCATCAATCTCTTGAAGTAACTTTTTCTCAACTTCTAGGTGACCAGCAACCAAGTAGACAATGGATGACAAGGTAAAGGCTGTGGTAGCTGACCCAGCAAGTAAGTGCTCATAAGTGACAGCACTAATGTATTCAGGTGAAAACACATTTTCTGATACAAGCTTTGATTCTCTTGCATTCAAAATTAGTGATAAGAAGTTTTTTGAGGTTCTGTTCTTGTCCTCCATTCTCCTCTTGACAATCTCATCAAGACGACCACTCAGTTTCTCATTGATACTCTCTATTTTCCTGTCCATTGTGCCTGGTATTCTCTTCAGAATCTGTCTGAATGGCTCCTGAAGTATCGGAGCAAGTAGACCAAGTATAATGGAGAAGGAACCAGACAAGTCCATCTTAAGCTGTGTTGTGGAGTAGATGTGTTGATTGATGAAATCTGATACTTCATCATCATCATCATCATCACCGTTTTTCACACTGCTAACACTCTTGATTGATTCACAAAGTGAAAGGGGTTTAGAGAGGCCAAAGTTGACACCAAATGCTGCCTCTCCAATCACATCAGTTGCTAGCCTTAGGGAAAGATCAGAAAAGATCATGTCCTCATTTGGGGTGTCAAGATTTTGTGTTGCAGATTCTATGAATGATTGCATCATTGGCACTAAGCTAGCCAGGTGTGAGGGTTGATACACTGACAATATGGTGTTTCTCATGGTTGACCATCGTGAGTCCCTGCACAATTGCATCATCAATTTCTTTTTTCCATAGTTAGATTTTGCACATCAAACACTGTTCTCACTAGAAGACAAAGATCTTGGAAAACCATTGGATTGCAAGGAATCTTCAATTGGTTCTCAAATTAAAAATAGGAATATTTAGCACAGTGCCTACTCTATCCTACTCAAAATTCTAAAGAAATAAATCCAGAAAAATTGCTTGATAAAGAAATGTAATTATCTGAAATATCTACTGATGTATATTTTCTGTCCCTCAAGTGTGACATCAACAATTTTCTGATAGGATAATATATTTGAAAACCTTATTGAATATATAATAACTTGTGTGATAAATTAATTATTGTTCTTTATGCATACCTGGTGAAGAAGAGCCCTTTTTGATGAAGAGGTGAAGCAGAAATAGGAGAGGGAATGCTTCTGTTTGGAATGTCTTTGAATTTCTTAATCCCCACCTCTTTACAAAGCTCTGGATCTGCTACCAAGATTAGTGGTTGTCTTCCCATGTGAAATCTGTTACATCAAACAGGGTAGGAACAACATCATCAACAGTGAAGTGAAAATCTTGAATAGAGAATTCACAAAGTTGGTGAGAAAAAAAAAACAAAAACCAATTGTTTATTTGGATGGATAAGAATTTTGACACACTTAATGAATTAAAAAATATTTTGAAAGAATTTTATTTGGGAGAAAGATATATATATTTAAGGAATAATGATGTAGTTTTTGTGTCTAAATATTCTTTTACTTTTACTTTATATTTTACCACAAAAGTGCATTTACCAGATAAAGAAACTAATAGATTTTTTCAAAATATTTTAAAAACGGATAAAAGGGACAAGACAACAACTAACTCATCAGCTAATTAAGTTCTATTTAGCTCCAAACAAGTCTAAAGTTTGAATTTGATTAATTTAAAATTAAACATTTTTTACTCATTCATGATCATGGGTGTGTCAAATTAGGTAAAATGAGAAAAGTAAATATATTATTCATTTATTTATATAAAAATAATGATATTTTTACAACTAAATTTTGATAACTTTATTTTTACAATCTAATTTAAAATATAAAAAAAATAGAAGAACACTTAAAAAATATCACTTCAAATTATAAGATAAAGTTATGAAAATTTAGTTGTCAAAAAAATATTTTCTTTCATATATATATATATATATATATATATATATATAAACAAAAATAAAATATATAAATTGACTTGAACTCAGTTTTATTTTTGTTTTATAATTTTAAAACATTAAGTATCATTATATCTACTTCTTCCCAGGTAATATGCAGTGTCCCACTACCACCTCCACCATGACACATACCTTCACAAGTCAACTATATAACCCCATCATTACATGACCAAACATGATCCACACCCAACACAATTTTTGAGGCTTTTGAATTTCAAATATTCAAGTTGGATATAATGGCAAGAATAACAGCTTTATGGAGAGAAGGAGAAGAAAATGAGAATGGTTGAACAACTGAATTTGTTGTTATTATTATTATGATGGAAATGAGTAGAAAGTAGAAAGAAACCTGTAAATTGGGCCATATTGGTCGGCAAGGATTGAGAAAACATCAGGGCCATATTTGGCCAGCAAGTGAAGGTGCCCTAGAAGAGGCAGAGATGGTGGGCCTGGAACTTTCCTGAGCCCCCAATAGGGCCCATAAAGATAACCCAATAAGGCTCCTAACAAAGGCAGGAGGAGGATGATCATGGCTCCTAACAATTGCATGAACACCATTTTGCAAATGAGAGGGATAGAGAGTGAGGTTAGAGAAATGGTGGGGTTTTTATATTGTGGTGCTGCTGCTCAGAAAGGATTATGAACACCACCACACCAAGAGTGGAGATGCTATTTTGTCCCTTAGTGAATCATGATTCCCATATAGATATACTGTACCCAATACATTACTTTTTCTTTATTTTACCTATACAGAACTATCATATTTTGATTAGTAAATTTTGACAACTTTCTCTTATAACATGATGTGTCATCTTTTAAATAATTTTAAAATATTAAAAAAATGAAAAATCATTTAAAAAATAACACTTAAAATTATAAAAAAAAAATTTCATAATCAAAATATCATTTTTCATATATATAATAGAAATAAGGCCGTTGAATATTTGTGTGATTAATTCTTTTTATAATGTCTTAACCTTAATATGAGTGTTAAATTGATTTACTTGTAAAAGTTATATAATTCAATTGACTTATTTTATTCTCAATCACAAATTTTATTATTCAACATCTTTCGCTACATCTTAATAAATCAAAGTAAAAATTACATATACATTAGAATGAATTTTGTCGAAATTTTTATTCAAAATAATTTTGATATAAAAATTATATTCATCGAAATACTAATATCATATTAAAAAATAAATTTTAAACCTAAATTAATTTGAGAAAATTGACTCATTTAAACCTAAATTAACTTAAGTCTAATACTATATTAAGAAACAACTATAAATCTAAGTCACTAGTACATAACTTATTCATAAAGTGGAATTTAGATTCCTTTAAATATTATAAATTGACTTTATTTTATTTATTTTAATCTAAAAATATTTATTTGAGATACCCATCAGTTCCTTTTTTTTTTTTTTTTTCTGGATTCAAATTCATTTAATCTATTAAACAAGAATTAAGAGTTAAACTCAAATTAATTTATAAACTTGAATCTATTTTAATATCTCTAAAACCTCCTTTATAATATTCTAATAGTAGAAGATTTACTTTTCTTGATGATTAATCATTTAGTTAATATTACTTTTTACTAATTTGAATGATTCCTTTGAATGAAGTGAGTAATATGATGTTTTCATAGCTCATTTGACATAATTTTTTTGTTATTTGATAGTCCAACTAATGTGATAAAAGCAGAAATCTAATGATTAAGTAAGAAAATTGAAGTTGGTCCATGAAATGTCAGGTGATATATATGATTAAGTTGCCGACGAAAGTTAATGGTTGTGACAATGATTTAGAAAATCTGAGAATTGAAAAATGGATATTAAGGCTGAATTAATTCACCAGAATAATCCCATAGTGGATTCCTGAGGTCATAAACAACCACAACAATGAGAAAGAAAGTCATGATATTTAATTTAATTTCTGATTATTTTTTATTAGTTCATTTAATCAAATTTTATTAAATTTATTTAACGTTTAATACTCATTTCAGAATTGTATTTGAGTTATTTATACTCTTTGACATATTTTTATTTTAATGTTGACTCAAATACTATTATAAAACGCGCTTGAAATGTTAAATAAACTTAACAAAATTTGATTAAAAAGAATAAATCCACATATTTCGAGAAATGAAAGACTAAATTAGTTTAAAATTTTAAAATAGATTAATTCCAAAGTTCACTTAAAGTTAAATGAACAAAAACATATTTAACCCTTCATTTAAATAACTTTTATTATAATATATATTAGTTTTGACTTAATTTAGAAATAACATGAGGATTTTTTGGTGAGAATCTACATGTATCTTTTTGGATAGGATTAAAATCTATTGTCCAAACCTTGTCCCCCAATCAGAATTTGACTTCTAAGAATCCTAAAAAGATGCTTTGTTTTGTCTATGAAATATGATGTCTTTTAACAAATAAAATGGATCTCTGATATCTTGTTCTTTAGTAATATTAATTTATCCGTTTTTAAATTATTATATATACATATATGGACAAAGTCGTACTTTACAATAATTATTCAATCGTCGGAAAAAATAAATAAATTGTATATTCACTAAAAGCAATAAAAATTATCATAACATAATCAAATAAAAGATAGGCTTATAATAATAATATACAAAATTTGAAAGAAAAAACAAAAAATTAAATACGATAACGTTCTTAAAAATTAAAAATTACCTTAAATATTTGATTGAAGTTTTCTCATGCTGGGTTCTTGAAAAAAAGAAACTTACTTTTAATTTAAGTATAAATTTACATTTATATTTGAAAAAAACTTACCTTCATTTTTTTTCTTACTGCCACATTTTTAAAGTATTTTTTGAAGAGATAAAGAAAATTTATTTATCATTAAACTAAAATATAAATCACTCACAAAAAACGTTTTATATCTTTTGACAACAAAATGGTAAAACCCTATTTTTTTGTTCGGATCAGATCAATTCAACTCAACATTCAATTTAAACTGACTTGTCTAAATTTTTGGTCTGACTCATCTAAATTTGTGAATTCTTTTTATCATAATTAATAAGCAATTTGAGAAATTTTAATTTTTTTAATTTTTTTAATAAATTTCAAATTTTATTATTTTATTTATTTAAAATACTTTCTTAAAATTCTTCACTTTTAATTTTCTCATCTAAATATGTCATTTTTCTTTTAATTTCCTTATCTGATACAAATATATTGTTATGCTCCCTTTTCATCCATTTAGTGGTTAAGTTTTTTGATGATAAACACAAAATATTTATTATTAATGAATTGTGTCTATCTTATATAAGATATCGTAACATTACATTATTTAACTCAAAACCTAATTCATCTTACTCAATTTTATTTAAGGTGACAATTTCAACTCATTTTCAATTCCTAATAGCATAAAATATTTTTTAAAATAAATCTATTAGATAAATTTGTTGCATTTGTAAGCTATAAAAAGAGAATGAAATGGTATTAAGAAGAATCATAACCTAACACCAAAGTTTATAAGTAATCACAAATTTCATTTCTTCAACATTTTAGTGGACCCCGTTGAAGATAACATTTTTTGTGAAGATACTGAATCAAGCAAAACCACAAGTTTTGTCTTTTTAGGACTTTCACAATAGGAGTGCCCTTTATAATGTTGATTATGAGGTCTATATTGTAACCTCCCTATCACAATCTTATAATATAGAATGCAATGATAACCAAATATAAAGCATATGAATTTTAAAGTATAGGTTAAATACAAATTTTAAATAAAACTCAAACCATTCAAATCTCAAACGTACGAGTTAGTTAATTAAAGGCTTAAATACCTTTTTGGTCTTCATTTTCGTAGTGTTTATTGGAAATGGTTCTCATTTTAACAAAATGTTTAAAATAGTCTTCATCTTGACAGAATGTTTAAAATGGTTCTCATTCTCGCAATTCGTGTTTTATTTGGTCCTTTTCCGTAACGCCGTTTAAATCATTAACGGAACAGTGTACATGTGGCACGATTTGTATTAGGGTGTGTTACGTGTACACTCTAATACAAATCATACCACCTGTATAATGCTCTGTTAATTATTTAAACCGGCGTTACAGAAAAGGATCAAATAAAACACGAATTGCGAAAATGAGGACTATTTTAAACATTATGTAAAAATGAGGACTATTTTAAACATTCTGTCAAAACGAGGACCATCCGCAACAAACACTACGAAAATGAGGACCAAAAATGTATTTAAGCCTTAATTAAAATAATCTATTTCAAATTTATAATTTGTAATTTGTTTTAAATATATTTTTAGTTTTTAAACTTGTACGCAAAATTAAAATTTATTTTTGTTCCAAACTTTGATACAATTTAATTTTTAAATTTTAAAAATAAATAAATATAATCTTTTTAAGTCCACTACATGAGATTTTTTTGACAACGTCTCATTGATTTGATGTGTTGTTTCATACTCATCTCACCTATTTTATATCGTTTGACACATTTCACTTTAAAAGTTAGATTAAAATATTGTCTAACACATGAAAAGTTTTCATACCATTAAATTAAAAGGACTAAGTATTCAATTTTTAAATTTAGAGATCAAAATTATCAAATGAAAAAAATAAATTTTAATCTTGTGTACTTGTTTATAAACTAAAAAAATATTTAAATCATAATTTTTTTTTATTATTATTGACATTGACTTGGGAGGATATGGTAGAAGGGAAGAAAATGTATTGAATAGGGTGTGTCTGTATCGAGCCGAAAATTCCGTGAGCACATGGAGAATTTGTAGTGGAATCCATATTGAACATTCCAGCACCACTGTAACCAATAGAAACATAAAGCATAAGATGGTGGAATATTTGTGTCATTCTTGTCCTAAGACTTCTTAATTGCTTCAAGGTTTATGTAAGTCAACCATCACATTGGAAACTTCAAATCTTAAAAGTTCATCTCTTTTATGATATAACTCTCAAATAAGTTGTGTATTTAGGATAATAGTAGAAATCTGTAAAAAAAAAATCTAAAAACTATTTTGCTTTTACCATTGAAAAATAATTTAATTAGTTTTAAAATTTATCGTATTTTTAATTGAGTTTTTATTAAATTGTTTTGATTGTCCCAGGTTTATAAGGAGGGGGTTTCACTAGAGAGATACAACACTAATGAGACCTGAGTCTAACCACATAAGATACTGACACCACTCTCAATCCAAAACCTTAAGGCAATGGGTTTATGGGCCTTGATCCTTATATGGTGCTCTACTTTCTCAATTCTGGTCAATGTGGGACTTAGACTCACACTTGGATTCTTAACAACGATGTCATCATACTCTCCGATTATAATTTGAGAACTTTGTAATGTTTTTTTATTCTTGTGCAGTTTCATAATTTTTTTTCTCATTAAAACTTATCTCTTGTGACATGAAATTAATTATTTCAAGAATGCTTTTCATCATCTAAACAAACATAATTTGGGAATATGTTTAGTGAAAATATACTTTTAATAGTGGTCCAAATACATTTGTATATAATATCACATCTATAATGAGAAGAACAATCCCTATTTTGAAACCAATGCCAAATTCAACTCCAAAAGTCAAACATGTCAAGATCTTCAAATGGAAAGGTTAGGCAATAAAACAATATGTATATGGAGAATCAATGAAGTGGTTCAACCCTACACTTGGCAGCTAAGTTGCAAAGGTTGAGAGGTGGGGTTGTAAACATTGGCTATTCATTAAAAATAAACACAATGCACTTATAAAAAATCAACCATGGTACAAAAGTTATCTAATTATCAACTTTTTTCATTTGAAAATTCAACATAGTTAAAAGTACTATGATACATTATTGTGAATCTAAATCTCACAAAAGTTGAAAAATTTACAAAGAAGACTCATTAACTCATTACAAAGAGTTTAGATTGAACTTAATATCAATTTTTTATGTGTGTCAGATTCAGGTCTCGATAATATTATGAGTCTCCTTGAAAAATCCATTAATGGTAGTCACGATAATCATAAAAAGTAATACATAAAAAATTACGTATAATTTTTTTTAAATTCATGTTAGATATCATAATATTTACATTGATTGTTATCATTAAAGATGACAAAATATTCACAAGTATTTGCGAGTAAAATTTGTAAAATATAATAGATATTGTAAGTATTTCGATTACCCATTTGTTAATGAAACAAATATAAATATTATGGTACCTGACTCGTACATTAATCATTATTAATGAATTTTATTTAAATATTTTAAAAAAATCAAGTGACCAAATAAAATTATTAATAAAAAGAAATTAATTATTAAATAATTATTGTATATTTCAAATATATTTCTCAACTAATATTTGAAATGTCAAATAAACTTAACCAAATTTGATTAAAAGAATTAAATTCATATATTTCTATATTTAAGGAGACTAAAATTAGTAAAAGTTTGAAGGAATGACTAATTTTAATTTTCACTAAAAGTGATGAGACTAAAACCATATTTAACCATTTAAAAGTTATAAAAGAATAAAAGATATTCAAATTAAAACTAATTTTTATTAATGTCTAAAAAAATATTTCATGACAATATATCCATTAAATATATTCATTTGATATTATTTAATATTTGTCACAGAATTTATATGAATATGTATTTTTTTTTCTCAGCCAAATAATTTTATATTAACTTGAATATGTATTTTCTTTTTCTCATCCTAATATTTTTATATTAGTACGTTCTAACTTTCTATTTGACTATAATACACTGGAAACACAATCAAAATTCGGTTTCGAGAAAACTCAATTCTGTAAAACGTGCTATTTTATAAATAGAACCTCCAATATATTATTTGAAGAAAGAAAAAAAAATGGAATAGTGTACTATTTATGTGAAAAAATCTTGATCCTTCATATCTTGAAGGACTTATTAACTTTGTTTATTCCACGAATTGTTTTTGACAAAAATGTAACCTAATTTGATGATTGTTTGGATCCTAACGATGAGTTCAATTTTCTATGATGAGAGGCATAGAATTGGAGCTTTTTTAACGATTCACGGCAACACAATTTGATGCATTTTGTAATGTTTAACAATTATTTTTCCTTCGTATGAGTCAATGACTTGGAAAATGACATGAACGGGTTAATGTTTCTCCTCAATCAAATTGCAAAGACAATGATTTCCATAACATTTCGTGCTTTACTTTGGTGGTCGACACTAATTATTAATTCTTCTTGCTACAACCAAAGTTTTGCTATCGTCAATTGTTTTCTCAATATACTACTACTAAATATTTAAATTGGTAGCGAAAGATAAAGATCTAAATAAAATAATTCTAATATATATATATATATATATATATATATATATATATATATATATATATAAATAAAATAAAAATATTATCTTATAAACTGATTTTGTAGAATTGAATTAGGTTTAAAACCAATTTTTAACAATAAATTTATTGAAATTATTTATATACACAAGTTTATTTTTTATACGAATTGAATTACACAAATATAGACAAAAATTTCAAAATTTCATTTATTTAAATTTTTTAACTAAAAATCAATGTACTTATCTTTTAGTAGTTAGCTTGAATATTTAGTTTTATCATATATCTTTAATAATTGCTGAGGTTGGATATGTAATCATAGTTGGAAGACAACTAAATATTTTAACCAATGGTAGAGAGAATAGAACTATACGCACTTCAAGTAAATGATATTAATAGTAAAAAAATAACCAATTCATTGAATCAAGAGCCAAATACTTCAGCATTATTGCTTTACTTGAAACCTAAGTACCAAAAGTAATATTAAAAAATTGAATTAATTCAATGATTGTGGACGTATTTAAACAAAACATTATGGGCGAAAATAATGAATTTTCCAATGACAAATGCTCAATTATATACCTTCTTTTCTTAATAATTTTGATGCCAATAAGAAAATATATTCTAATAATATTTGAGATACATATTACATTATACCCTAAATAATTTTTTGTCCGAAGCTCTCCTAATTTTAATAAAAAAGTTTCCGAAGCACTTCTAATCTTAATTGGGTATAAGGACATAAATTTTATATTTTATATATATATATATATATATATATATATATATATATATATATATATTTTTTTTTATGTGAGAATTTAATAAATATGTAAATTATTTTTTTACTTATTTGATTAAAAAGTTAAAATTTATAGGAATGAACTCCTTTAAGAATGATAACAACTTTCTATCCATTTTTTTTCATGAGTTCCTTTTGTTTTCTTCTATACTCCTCCTAGAATCTAATTCTTCCTCATCTTTTGAATATTAATGAAGTGGAAATAAGATTTTTGCAACAAATCGTACGATATATTTTTAACCGTCTATACATATAGGTAAATGCAATTTGTTCATTTCATTTTGTTAGGAGTCAATCCTGATTTTTAATACATACAAAATTCTTAGATTTGCATGTGATCTTGTTGTGTTTCAAATGAATCATCATCCCTTGGTAGTCATGAAATCTAAATCTAATTTCCAGTAGGTTTTGTTGTATATAGGGCAAGTTTGAGTAGTGTGGGGTGCCTAAGGAGTACTTCAGTAGACTTCTTCTTTAAGATAAGAAGAGATAATCATCTATAAATTTTCTTTTTTTAAACCTTGGTGTGAATGAATAGTTAATTTCTTCTTGAAATGTTGGGTTTTTGCATTGAAAATAAATATGGGATTTATGTGTTTTGGAATGTGACTTTAATGTGGATATGAGAGGATTGACAAATAGGATTGAAATAATGGTAAATTGTGGGTGATTGTAAGAAAAAAGATTATGTGAATGTTATGAATTTATGATAACTCTTTAAAGTGTGTTTGGATAAAGCAATTTAAGAGAGTAATTCATTTATTTGGAGAATTTGAATTTCTTTATAATAAAATGACTTGTTTGGATGAGAAAATTAAAAGGAAGTTGAAATTGAAGAATTTTAAGAAGATATTTCAAATCACTAAAATAGTAGAATTTGAAATTCACTCAAAAAGGAAGGAAATTGAAATTTCACAATTTTTGGGATTACTCATTGTTCAATATTAGAAATGTCAATTGGGCCTAGACGACCTAGATGACCTAGATAGACTGGGCTAGTCCGACGATCCATACGGGTTAGGCCGACCAAACGATCCAGACAGACCGAGCAGGCCTGACGACACAGACGGGTCAGGCGGGCCCAACTACCAAAACGAACCAAGCAGGCCCGACGACTCAAACGGGTCAGCGAGCTTGATGACCCACACGGGTTAGATAGGCCCGACAACCCAAACACTTTGGACTCAACCCTAAACGGACACGACAAACCTCACAACCATGACAGGTTAGGCTGGCCAAATAATCCAGACGAATCGGACTGACCTGACGACACAAACGAGTCGAGCAGGCCCGACGACCCATATAGTTCGGGCAGGCCCCAACGACCCAGACGGACCAGGATGACCTGATGAAACATATGGGTCGGGCGGGCTTGACAGCTCAAACAAGTCGGTCAAGCCCAACAACCTACACCGCCCAGGGGGCCCAATGACCAAATGTGTCAGGTAGGCCCAACGACCCGATTGACTCGTTGACCCGACAAGCCTGACCGACCTGATGACCTAGTCGGGCCTGATTGGCCCGACGACCTAGAAGGGCCCAAACAGTCCAAAGACCTATACGGGCCTGACCAGTCCAAAGACCTAGACATGCCCGACTAGTCCAACAAACTGGACGATACCGACCGACCTAACGACCTTGTCAAGTCGGGCCGACCCAACGACACAGACTTGTTAGGTGTGCCCGATGGCACAAACGGGCTCGACAACCCAGATGGGTCGGACGGGCCCGCCGGGCCAGTGAACTAGACGGGTTGGGTCGGTCTGGGTTGGCGAACTTAACGGGAATGACTGGCTTTTATAAGCTGTTAGGCTAATCAGGCTTGTCTAGATTGTCGAGCCAACCCAACCTAGCCTGTTTGGGTTTCTCGGCCAAGCTGAGTCGTCGAGTCGAACTGACCCATTTGGGTTGTCGAGCCCGTTTTCAAATTTATCATGAAATCAAAAAATAATTAAGCCTAAAATAAATATGTTTAAAATGAAATTTTATCTCACAAGAAATTCAATTATTTTATCCAAACAAGAAATTGAAATGTAAGGTATTTTAATTTCTTTATCCAAACAAGTTATTTAGAAAATGAAGAAAATTTAATTGCAAGCAATTCAAATACAATGTATTTCAATTTCTCAACATTCTTGAAATGCTTCATCCAAACACAAGGTTAGGGAAAATAAGTTGTTATGAAAAAATTGAGAAAGAATTTGTGATGATCATAGGAGTGACTTGTTTGCATGTAATGTAGATACATATATTTGAGTAAATATAATATCTTGTAATAGCATGTGATAATCTTAAGATCTGAAATTATTTTAAAACTGGTTTAGTGGATATCGTTGGGTGATCAAGGCTGAAGTCGAATCAAGCAAAGGTCCTCTGACACTGCTTTCCTGAGTGGGACTTGCCGTTGGACATGGTCGAATAAATTTTGGGTTTTTGTACTTTTACTCCCACTGGGCGACATCTCTTTGGTTTAAACTTGTATTAAACGATTAAAAGTTATAATTTTTTGCTTGAAGTAGTGATGTATGATTAAGTCCAATAGTTATTTTCATGGAAAAATACTACTGGTTGGGTATCAAAGTGTATCGAATGAGAGGTGAAACTATCCTAAACTTAACTAGTGTCTAACTCGCATATGGTAGGCCATCTAGGTGGTATGAATTGAAGGAGACTCTATATATATGACGCACAATATGGTATGAAAAATAATCATACTCAGGGAGTTAGAGGGGTTAACCCTATCATGGCTTTGTTAGAGACATTGGTCATGAGTATTGGAATTCTTGGAAATTCAAGTGTGAATCTAAGTCCCATGTTTAGTAAAAATAAGAAAGTTGAGCCCATACAAGGATCAAGGTCCATAAACCCATCATCTTAAAGTTTTGGACTAAGAGTGGTGTCAATCCCTTATGTGTGGGTTGAGTTCATGTTCATTGATATTGTATCTCCTAGGTGTGATCCTCTCTAATCAGTTACTTACAAAGTATCAAAGTCAAGATGTAGATTAATAAATGATATTTTTTTTTAAATATCAAAATTTAAAACATGACTACAACATTGTTAAAAAACCACAAAATAAGCGACACATATAAAAAAAAACGTGGTTGATTGTTCATAATAACAAAAGAATGTCAACCACTGTTTCAAATCAAGATCTTATTACTCACATCACACCAAGATCCTGTCTCTCTTTTTCATTCTTAGTCTCAAACTAATGAATTTTCCAATTCAAATCTTTTCTATGTGAGGTTTTTGATTAACATAGAGGAAATGAAGAAGATGTTCATTTTTCTTTTCGAAAGGATAATTGGCAGTGATGTTTCTCTTATTCTCCTGTCGTGTTTACTTTCACAACCATTGGTATTTTCTATAATACATTTTTTGTTTATTTTAGTTTTTATTTATTTCTATTAATTACCCCTTTTTTCTATTTTCTAATTAAAAGTATTTATTTTGATTGAAAACTATTAAGAAATTTCATCAGTGTTTGATTTTATATTCGTTTATTAAATTTTAACCAATAATATAACAGGCTTAAAAAGTATTAAAAATGTATTTATTTAAACAATTTTTTTTCTTATCAGTTTCAATCAAAACTCCAAAAATATCCATGTTTCTCTCCCATTTTCAAGTCAACTAAACAAAATATAAGAAAATATAAGAGAAATAAAAAAAAGGATTAATTAGTAATTTAATTTTATATTTAGATTTTTATTTATTTTTGTTCATATATTTATTTTTGACTTAATTCAATGTTAAATATTTATTAAATATAGTCAATATAGTCTCTTAAAAGAAAGTAATCATCTCTAATTTAAATATAGCAATCAAATAAGCTTTTTATTATACTAGCACATGGTCATCTCTGTCAATTTAACTAAAAAAATTAACTCTATTAAACAAATATTAAAACTTAATTGTATAAAAAATTAATATAGGGATCAAATTTATTTAAAGACTTAAATATAGAACTAAATTACTAATAAATTCTAAAATAAATAAGTGTTAAACTTTCTCCTAACTTATTCATTTATACTGAATAATGCTAAACTATTTTTTTTTTCTAATACATGTATATAATAAAGTATACTTCATGCTTGTGGAGTAGAATGACAATTTTACAAGAAGAATGGTAACTGCAACTCTCAATAAACTTCTTTTGCAGCACAACAACCAAATCTTCAATTACTATTACATGACATAAAAAATGAAAAAAAAAAAATTAAACATAAACGCTTTTGTTAAACAACGTTATTATTTATGAGTATTTTTTGCTTATTTTTCCCTAAATTACTTCTAACGGTTATATATATATATATATATATATATATATATATATATATATATATATATATATATATATATATATATTTTTTTTATTTAT
>Ga0214542_1000989_pt1 | contig 56454 bp, 35 predicted proteins | sample CNSS1metaG_FD_160096 | JGI IMG/M metagenome (GOLD analysis project Ga0214542, IMG submission 160096) | Root nodule microbial communities from cowpea collected in UCLA plant growth center, Los Angeles, California, USA - CNSS1 | ecosystem: Host-associated > Plants > Roots > Nodule | place: USA...
CACATTTTTTATTAAATATTTATATATATATATATATATATATATATATATATATATATTAAAATTCACATTATTATAACTTTTATATAAAAATTAAATTTGGTTTCATCTTCGACAGGACAAAATTTGTCAATTTTAAACAAAAATGGGACTAAATTAAACAAAATAACAAATATAGGGACCAAATTGAATATTAAACATTGACTTTGATATTGACACATTGCTGAGTTGACACATGTACATTTAAAAAAAATTAAAAAAATTTAAAAAAAATACGAAATGACACGTGACAATCATTGTTCATTGCCCGTTAATGATTTAAACGGTGTTAGCAAAAACAAAATTGACAAAAATTTGAACTTGTTTAAGCACAAAATTAGAATTTATTTAACAAAACTTGATGAAAATTGGGACAATAAAATATTTTAATCAATATATAACTCTATTTTATGTTTATATATTTGGTTTTTAAATACTTTAACTATGAATTATTAACAATAATATAAACAAAATATTTCAAAATAAGCAAGTATGACATAATAAACAATGAAAAGAATAAAAATAATACACTAAAACTCCATTGGTGAGTTTTTCTCCTTCTTTAATATTGGAGATACAAAATGGATTGTACTTTATGGACCAATTTATAAAATTAAACCTCAATATAAATTAAATTGTTTGTTTATCTGACGAATCAAATTAGCTTAGATTGATTAATGGTTGGACTCATTATTGTAAAAATGGTTAGTAACGACAGTTAAAATAGCACTTTTATTACTATTTTAAAACCATGGTTGAATTTACCTTCATCAAAAGTCTAATAAACATGATGACAATTAATAAACTCATCGTAAAAATTAAGAATGACGATGTTTGATAAATGTCAGCGTTATTATCAATTATTTAAAATTTTGTGAACAGTTATAACGAAAGTTATTTAAATGTCATCGTTGCTGTAAATCATTCTAACTTAAAAACTATTGAAAAATAAAAGTTTTATACGACGAAAGATGATGCAAAAATCGTCGCTAAAAATGAATATGGAATAAAAATATAAAAAATAAAATTAAAATACATGCAACAACTGTTTTTTACCAAGACCGTCATTAAAAACAACAATAACGATGATTTTTTACCATAATCATCGTTACATGAGATTGCGTTTTTTTTAAATACAACATTTACAATTTCATTATACCACATATGATATAAAATTTAAAGTTTCTAATAATAACTAACTAATCATCCAAAAAAAATCATAAAGATAACAAATTACTATAAATCAATATCCTCTAACTTTTCACATTCTTATATCTAAGAAGAAAATATTTTGTCCACATTTATTGAATATATGTTAATGCTTTTGGTTGTATGTCATTAAAATTATACAAAAATGAAGATAAAATGCGTATATATGAAAGTAATTAATTTTGTTACATGTATAATAGTGGGTTATAGCGTATTATTCCATCTCAACCAGTTTCATAACTAATTTGTGTAATAATTATCATTCATTATATCATGAAATAGTCACACTCATAACCGATTTGTTTAGTGCACTAAACTCATAATAAAACTATTTAAATAAATTATATTATAATGTAAGAAGTAAATAAATAATATAATATAAATACCTAAAGGAAAATCAAAATTCATTTGATCTTTTGAGTTGTGGTGATTAATATATTGGTCGGTATATTATGTTTACCAAAAATTTAGTGTTAGAAACTATTGTAAGACCCATTAAAGTTGTCCTATTATTTTTTGCCCTAAAGTAAAGGGATGTCCCTTGTAATTGGGCCTAGGGCGGGCCCAATTGATAAAATCATTTTTCAGGTTGCCCTAACTTACACTTTTCACTCTTGTAGAAGACTCAGCAGCCGTCACCTCTCCTTTCCCGCACAGAACGCTCTGCTAGGGTTTGCCCTAAGGTCCACTTTGAGCTAACTCCAAACCTAGTTCCTTCGTATGATTTCCATTGTTTTCCTTGACATTTTTCCGGTTAGGGCTTCGTAATAATACACCCTTGATTTCGTTTCTCTGCTATTTTTAGCTCTCTAGTTCATTCATAGAGCTGCAGTGCTCGTTGTCGTGCCGTCGAGGTCTCCGCTAACTTCTTCCAGGTAGGGAAGCTCTGGCTCATTCTCGTGTTTCGTTTCTTTCTTGTCATGCAACTGTTGTTTTGAGGTTATGTGGTTGGTGTGATGTTGTGATAGCTGTGAATGTATGAATATCTATGGTTTGGACTGGCGTGGGTAACTGTTGTAGGAAAACAGTGGCGAGACCTGCTAATCTCGCCCAAGCGAGCCAGTCTCGCCTAGGCGAGGTGAACAGGAACTCGCCCAAACCCCATTACGCGAAAGGTCGCCTAGGCAACCCGCTCATTATTTTTTAGCGAGCGAGTATCTCGTCTAGGCGAGAGGGGTCTCGCCTAAGCGAGATCCCGCGTTGGTTTCTGCTTCCTTTTTCGAGCCCTCGCCTAGGCGAAGGGGACTCGCCTGAGCGAGACCCTTCAGCCTGAGCGAGGGGTTGGGCGAGACAATACGTTGTTTGGTTGCTTGATTTCCCTTGGATGATTGGTATTTGTCGAGCATGATTGTCATGATGAGATATATATATATATATATATATATATATATATATATATAATGGATTGCTATGTATGCATGACGTAATTCATGAATAGTGAATGATGAATATTGTGAGAACTTGGCATGTGAAATTAATGAGTGGATTGGAATTAAAGAAACATGGTATTGATATGTGATGAGGCCCTATACTCATGGGGTGGTAATGACCAGTGGTATGGATTCAACATGTGATACGAATGGGAGTTAAATTTCAATGGTTGGTATGGAATTGTGACCATGATTAGTTGTTCTCTAATTTGTTGATTTATGATTGTTAGCCGTGTCAGTGTGTAATTCCTTGGAGTCTCTAGGTGAGACCTCCGGGGTTGCGCTTCAGTGGTCGGGACGTAATTCCATGGCCCCTGTTAGTGGGTGCCCATGGTGGTGCCCCATCTGTATAACTAGGTAAGGATTCAAGGTAAAGATTGCCTCCTGATACTCTAAGGAGCCAGTTAGTCTCACTTAGAGCAAACTGACTCCTGTGGTGAGAGTAGCAGGAGGCATGAAATTCATTAAGGGCTAACCTTGTGGTGAGGGAAATTGTTTCATTGTAACACTTGTAACACATAGCTCGGGGGTGAGCAGCTCGGGGGTGAGCAGAGGTATCTACCACAAGTGCAAGCATCTGTTGAATCCGACCTGGCTATATGTATCCGGATGAGTCGAGTCGAGTCGTAGTGTATTGCCTGACAAGTCGTAACATGCTTGGTTGAATTGAGTGTATGATATTGTGAAATTATATTTGATCTGATGGATGAAATCTTTTGTTCTTTAGCTTACCCTACTTTTGTTGTTGTGTGTTCTGCTGTGTGGTACTCTCTCTTGCGATGACCATCAACTTGTTGGTGTGAGCAGATGCGAGGAACACCCGCGGACAACAAGGTGGTGATAGTTCCGCTGCATAGTCCGCATAGACTGGATCTTATTTCTTGATGGGTTTTTCTTTAGGGCCTAGGCCCATGTATTATTTTCTGCTTAGTACTCTACTTCATTTGTTAGAACTTTCAACTGTTTCCTGTTGGCATCGTGGTGTGCCTAGTTTTGTAGGGGTGACGTTAAAAACCCCAGGACTGCGTTGTTATACTCTCTATGTGTAGCGTTTCTTTTTACGTTTATAAATTAAACGGGACGTTACAACTATTATATTATATATTCAAGATCAACTTATAATATTTGACATGAGCGTGAAATATGGTATAAATATATGTTTTTACGTTTAGGGTTTACGTATATAATCTTATAACATAATTATTACGAGTATTTAGAGTATTCAATTCAACAAAAGCGTTTTTAGATTATCTTTCAACATGTGCATTACAATGAAAATGTTTATTTTATTAAACTGAAATACATACGAAATAAATACTTTGGAATACATAAAGTATACATATTCAAAAATTTTAATAAAATATAAAATATATTTTAGACTTATGATAAATAACTTATATTATGGTATAATGCTATTAAAAAAAACTTATTTTAACTAATATTGTAATTTAATTTAGGCTTAATTACCATTTTGATCGCCTAATTTGTTGGGTTGGTTCATTTTGGTCCCCTTATTACTTTTTGATTCAATTTGGTCCTCTAATTCTTGAAGAAGGTTTGATTTGGTCCCTGCCGTTAAGTCTAAGTTAACACCGTCTTCGTACATGTCACGTGTCATTTTGTAGAATTTTCATTTTTTTTAATTTTTTTTTAATTTTTTTAATTATTTTTTAAATTATTTTTTTAACAAAAATTAACTGCCACGTGTCATTTTATGGTTGTGACATGTGTCAATTTGAGAATTTTTTATTTACAAAAAATACTACCACGTGGCAGATCATGATTGTGCCACGTGTCAAGCTAACATTGGTTGTTTTCAATTTAGTTCCTATATTTACAATTTTGATTCAATTTAGTCCTCCAATTTTGTAAAATGATTCAATTTTGTCCTCTCTAATTTCATACCAAATTAGTAATTAAGCTTAATTACAACTTATATATACATATTAAAATAATTTTTATTATATTTATAGATTAAATTACTCCATCTAACTATTCAAATTATTATTATTTTTACGTGTGTAGAAAATTTCAAGTGTAAAAAATTACAAGTGAAAAATGTAAGAAATGAAATAACATGAGTATTTAGGGAGTGATTTGATGTATAAATGGTAAAAAATTATTTTAATATGAATATATAAATTGTAATTAAGCTTAATTATTAATTTGGTCTCAAATTGGAGAGGACAAAATTGAATTATTTTAAAAAATTGGGAGACTAAATTGAATCAAAATTTCAAATAGAGGGACTAAATTGAAAACAACCAATGTTAGCTTGACACGTGGCACAATCATGACCTGCCATGTGGCAGTATTTTTTTAAAATAAAAGAATCTCAAATTGATACATGTCACAACCATAAAGTGACACGTGGCGGTTTAATTTTTTTAAAAAATAATTAAAAAAATTAACAAAAATAAAAAAAAAAAATTTGAAAATTTCACAAAATGACACGTGTCATGTACGAAGACAGTGTTAACGTAGACTTAACGGCAGGACCAAATTGACCCTTTTAAAGAATTAGATGACCAAATTAACCCTTTTAAAGAATTAGAAGATCAAATTGAACCAAAAAATAATAAGAAGACTAAAATAAACTAACCCAACAAATTAAGGGACTAAAATGATTAAGCCTTTAATTTAGAAATAAAGTTGAAAAAGATTATTCTGAGAAAAAACAGTATTAATGATGATTAAAATGCATTTATAATGCCATGTGGTAAATCAAAACTATTAACAACTTATTATTGGTAAAAAATTTATCGGTAAAATGTTTGTCGATAAATTTTATTAATAGATTAAAAATTTCATTAAAATTATCGGTGACCACAAATCCATTAATAATTACAAATCCATTAGTAATTATTTCTTAAATTATTGATAGAAAAATTTCTTGACCCGATAAATATTGGGATTTGATTTTTCTTCCTTTTCTCCTTCCTTTTATTTTTCCTCTTCTCTTTCTTCTTCCTCTTCCACTTCTCCTCGGACAAAGCCATTGCTGACTCCTCCAACTCCACCCGCACGCCTCTTCCTTCTTCTTCTCCTATTCATTTCCTTTCTCCTCTCACTCTTCTTTTAAAAAATTTGGTTATTGATAAATTTACCATGAAAATTTCACCACAAAATTATCAAAGTTCAAAGCGAGAAATCTAACATCATTTTATCGACAAAATTAATTAACAAATTTTTTTTGGTAATTCAAATTATAATTTACCGATAACTTTTTTTTCATCAATAAAATTTTTGTTGGTAATTAAATAGATTTCTGTAGTAGATAAATAACATATTATGAGTGAATCTCTTAAAATTATATAGAACATAAATTCTTGAAAAATTATTATAGAAACACATTCTTATTAAAATATATACAGAGCGTGTGTGTGTGAGAGAGAGAGGATTAAATTGATTTTATTATGTCTATATAAAATGACTTTAGACTCATGGCAAGAGCCAAGATTAAAATAAAGTAGGAGTCACTCTGTTTATTTATTTATTTATTATATTGCCTTTATAGTCATTGTCTTTATGCTTTATTGTTGAAGGGTTGATGAAACAAATTAAAACTATGATTCCATGTATAACTTTTTTCTTTAAACTATTAATAACTGAACTATCTATGAACAAAACTACACTTAGCTATTATCACTGTATGAATAATAGACCCTTAATTAATACCTACCAATTTTGTCATTTTCGTCTCTTAACCCTTAAAAAAAAGCCAACTTTATAAAAGAATCTCTAACCACTTTAACATATAGGTTGTATCTAAACTAGATCTTCAAATCCAATCCCAGTCAGATAGACAGATATGAATTGCTCGATGAAATTTAAAAATTCAATGCAGTAGATGATGAATGTATAGCATAACACTAAGTTAAATATGAATTATGATATATAAGTTAAAAAAAATAAAAAACTTTTTTTTTAAAGAAGAATCTGAAATTCTAAAACTTCAAAACGAAATGGACATTATTGATCTTATCTTAAACGTCCTGAAATAAAAGTACTTTATTAAGTATGTGTGAATGCATTTTTTAAATATAAATAATTTATATTAATAGATGATAATAGTGTAATATTATTAAGTTAATGTGTAAAATAAATAAATATATTTATTTATTTATTAAAAATAAAATGAAATGAATAAAAAGAATAATTGTTGATAAATAAATAAAAAGAAAAAAGATAAACAGTTTTATAGAAAATGGATAAAAATAACCGTTAATTTTAAAAAATTTAATAAATAATTATATTTTAAAAGATATAATTAATATTATGAAATATGGACGCTGGAATCATCTTTATATATCATTATATATTATATTTATTTTTTCTATGATTACTTTATTTTAATTCAGTGCATCCTACTGTTATATCAATAGGCATGATGAAAGTTTAGGTGGAAAAACTTATTCTTAAAACATTTATTGAGAAACTTTAAACAAAATGTTTTCTTCTCTTTCTAAAAGTGGTAATAGAAAGAAAAAAGGTGTAAATATATCCTTACCTTATGTTTGGATGAAGCATTTCAACAATGCTTAGAAATTGAAATACTTTGCATAAGGAAATTAAAATACCTTACATTTCAATTTCGGGCTTGACGGTTTGGAAGGGTCAGTCCAGGTTGTCAGGCCCGTCCGAGTCGTCGGGTCCGACGGTTTGGAAGAGCATGTCCGGGTCTTCGGGCTAGTCTGTGTCGTATGGCTCGTCCGGGTCATCAAGCTCATCTGGGTCGTCGAGCTCGTATAGATCGTCGGGCCTGTTCGGGTCGTCGGACCCGTCTGGATTGTCGGGCCCGTCAGATCATTAGTCTTGTCCGGATAGTCTGCCCCATCCAATTCGTCGGGCCATTCCGGGTCGTCGGGCTCATTCTGGTCTTAAGGCCCGTTCGGGTCGTCAGACCCGTCTGGGTCATGGGGCCCATCCAGATCGTCGGGCTCGTCTGGGTCATTGGGTCTGCCCGAGTCAACGAACCCGTTTAGGTCGTCGGGCCCGTCTGGATCATCGAGCCCATTCGGGTCGTCGGACTTGTCTGGGTCGTCAGGCTCGTTTGGGTCGTCGGACCCGTGTAGATCGTTGAGCCCATTCGGGTCATCGGACCCGTTCAGGTCGTCAGACCCGTCTGGATCGTCAGCCTCATTTGAGTGTAAAGAATTTCAAATTCCACCTATTTTGAAGGTATTTGAATTTCTACTAATTTAGCTAATTGAAATCCCTCAAAAAAATGCTTACATTTGAAATGCTTTTTAATTTCTGTATCCAAACAAAGCATTTCATTACAAAAAAATCTAAATTCTTCAAAAAAATGAATTGCTTCATTAAAATACTCTATCCAAACACACTCTTAATATATAACATCATCTTCTCGCACAAGTTTTATTTGTCGTAACAAAATCCAGATCTGTTGTGTTGTGTTTCAAATTAACCATTAGACAATTAAATTCCACAAAAAATCTCAGTTTTATTAAATTTTTTGAAATAAATTATCATATTATATTAAAAAGTGACTTTAAATACAATTTATGTATATTTTACAAACATGTAAAGTAAGAATTGTTCTTACTTATATATTTTAATTTGATGTTTTTCTATATTAATGTGGGATTTCAATAGTTTAAAAAAATAGATATTTGGTCTTTTTCTAATAAGTTAGGATCTTCTACAACCGAAAACAATAGATATGTATAAATATAAAAGTTAAATTCGTTTTTTTATATAAATATAATATATATCATCTCTTAAATTACTAAAATAGTAATCTAACAAACTTATTTTCAATGTTCTATCTTGTCTTTTGATTTATTTTATTGGAAACTTTTTTTCTTTTTTGCCGCACAATTTTTTATTCCCTATCAAAAAGTATTTTGTTTATTATTTAGAATATTCTATCCTTAATATACTTTTTCCTTCTATTACAACTTTGATTACATTTTCTTTATAAATGAAGTATTGTATCTCAAATAATTGTTATGATATACATTTTATTATTTATATTTCTTTTTAATATTTATATTTATTATTTATTTTATACATATCTCAAATTCAAATGTTCATGTAAATTTTTATAATATATTTTTTACAATGAACAATGAATAATATTTTATTATTATTATTTTTCTTTTCTTAAAATATTTTGAGTTTATATTTGAGACGAGAAAGACACATATAGATGATTCACAGTTGTTACTTAATAAGGACACGGATGAAATAAAAAATTATAGCTATTAAATATAAAAGTTATTTTTCATTTTAAAATGAAAATTAGATATTCAAAGTTGCACGTTGGAAAAAAATAAAATAAATACAATAGAAGTCTAACCTCTAGAGACAAAGACAAAAACAAGGTAGCTTGGTTTGTTGTTCGTTATAGTGTTTAGTGTGTAACAAAATTTTCATGGAATAAAAGTTTGTATCATTACAAGAAAATGCTTCATTAATATCCAATTTTAGTGACCAAAAATTACTAGTTACTATAATGACTAATTAGATACAAGTTTACAAAGTAAAAAAAATTATTGGTTACTAAAATAGTTACTATTATGAATAAAAAATTATAATTGGTCACTAAATTAGTTTTTAAAATTAGCTACCATAGTTTTGGCTACCAAAGGAAACTAGTCACTAAAAATTAGCTACATAAGTTTTGACTACCAAAATAACTTAGTTACTAAATTGGTCTTTAATTAATTAGTGACAAATTTAGTGATCAATTATAATTTTTTATTTATATTAGTGATTATTTTAGTAACCAATAAATTTTAATTTTGTAAATTGGTATCTAAATTGGTCATTATAGTGATTAACAACTTTTAATCATTAAAATTAGTTACTAATGAAACATTTTTTTTAGTGTATTTTTCATATTTCTCATTAATAGAGTACCACTTTACTTCATTATTAGTTATTAATTTTAATTTATTAATATTTTATTTTAATAATTTTTTTCCAAAAACACGCATAATCACAGAGTTATGACATTGAATAATATAGAGGTAATTGCTTTTTTTTTTTAACTTTTCTTTCCCTGAAATAAAATAATAATTTTAATCTTTTATTTTTATGTTAACAACTATTTTAAATTTTGATACTTTTTTATATTTTATCATTAAGTTTTAACATATGATTTTAATATTTTGAAGTTATGTTTAAATTATGTATAATTACTTTTTTAACTTTTGTTTTTTTAAAAAATAAGTTGATTCTTCAGTTTATTTTTATTCTCAATTTCATTTTTTTTTTAAATTAATGCCATGCAATCTTTTTGGTTAAATTTTTGAAATGAAGGAAGATTTTTTCATTGAAGGTGTATGAATTATTCTGTAAAGAAATTCATTAACATAAAAATCCCATTATAAAATAACAGGAGTCATTATTATATTATAATAGTATAAAACTGTATAAAAATACTGATGATGATTTTATATTATATAATATATTATTTTTTTCTTTTATTTTATATATTTTAATATATTATATATATATATATATATATATATATATATATATATATATATATATATATATATATATATGTATAACATTGGTCTCATTCCTAGTATTGTGTTCTTAGCTATCTTTGCTACCCTCTCCTCATAATTCCCTCATCATCCTCATTCCAACTAAGATTATGGAGAACAAAGACTTGAATGCTTCAAGCATCAGTGTGGGAGGAATTTATGACATGTTGCTGGACAGCGTCAACAATGAAGACACCAGACCTGTGATTCGTCTTGGTCGCGTAGATCCCACTGATAACCCACTTTTTCGTACTACAAATGTGGCTCATGATGCTGTTACAACATCAGTTCAATCTTTTAACTTCAACTGTTACCCTCCCACTCTTGGCTTACTAGAGGCTAAGAGGTTTATTTCTTCAAAATTCTTTCTAAATCATTCTACAATCTAATACCAATAATCACTTCAACAGTTTCTGACAAACTCAAAAACTTTTTCACATAACAGGGTTATTGCAGACCATGTTTCAGTTCATCTTCCACATAAGCTCTCAGCAGAGAATGTTTTTCTGACCATTGGTGGCACACAAGCCATAGATATAATCTTACCTTCCATTGCACGTCCTGGGGCCAACATTCTCCTTCCAAAGCCAGGGTACCCTCAATACGAACTTCGTGCCTCTCGTTGTCACCTTGAAGTTCGATATTTTGATCTTTTGCCTGATAGAGGTTGGGAAGTTGACCTTGACTCTTTAGAAAATTTAGCAGATGAGAATACTGTGGCTTTGGTCATCATCAGCCCCAGTAGTCCTTGTGGGAATGTGTTTGCGTATGAACATTTGAAAAAGGTATCTTTTTTATCTCGAACTTACGTTGAACTTGAGAAAAACAAAATGTAGTGATTTTTCATGACTATTAACTGCAGGTTGCAGAGATTGCAAGCAAACTTGGAATCTTTGTCATCTCTGATGAAGTTTATGCTCACGTAGTTTTTGGAAGCAAACCTTTTGTGCCCATGGGAGAGTTTGCTTCAATAGTGCCAGTTATTACGATTGGTTCTTTTTCAAAAAGATGGATTATTCCTGGTTGGAGAATCGGTTGGATAGCCATATGTGATCCTCAAGGAATCCTTCAAGAATCTGGGGTTTGTTTTTTGTTCATAACCTTTTTGTGCTTAAAAAATTATGGCTCTAAAATAGTTGTTTGAGTGTGAATAACCTAGAGATAGAAAACTTGTTATTCTCAATGAATATATAATAAAGTTTAAGTTTTTAACCTACAAGAAAATAAACTGATAACACTCAATCATGTTGAAATTTATCAGCAGACATCTTAATATTTTTTTTTCTTGTTTATTAGATCGTGTCCAAAATAATCGAGTATATAGAGATCACTGATAACCCTCCGACCATCGTGCAGGTAATAACGAACTGATATAAAAATAACCAATTAACTATGTGTTTGTGTGTAATAAGACTGCATCTTTTACATTATCAGCAGGCTGCAATACCAGACATCCTTGAGAAAACTCCAAACGATTTCCATTCAAATAATCTTGGTATACTGAGAGAGGTTGCAGATATATTCTATGATGGGTGTAAGGAGATCCCTTGCTTGACATGCCCTCTGAAACCAGAAGGAGCCATGGTTGTAATGGTGAGTGGCATGAAGAACTTTACAATTTTCATAATGTTGTGGATTAGTAACATTATCAATTAATGAAAAATGATGGAGTAGGTGGAGATTAACCTTTCCCAACTGGAGGACATTGTTGATGATGTACAATTTTGCAGTAAGTTGGCCAAGGAGGAATCTGTGATTCTTTTTCCTGGTAAGAATTTTCTCATGTGATTATTGAAATTCCATTGACTTTGTGACAAAATGATGAAGATGTCATGACCGATGATAACATACTTGTAGGTGTTATCGTTGGACTAAAGAATTGGATTCGGGTTAGTCTTGCCGTTGACCCTTCCGATCTGAAAGAAGGCCTTGAAAGGATAAAAGCATTCGGTCTTAGGCATGCGAAGTTGTCATAAGTCATGCTATCAGAGGAGGTGGTGGGAAGTGTGTTTACTTTTGGGTGTGTTGAGTTACAATAAGACATTCTATGCAGCTAAATATCACATGCAGTCATATAGTATAAATTTATTAATGATGTAAGGGAGTTGCCTTTGTGGCCGTATGTTTGTATAATTTATGCTTTCTTTGTTTGGTGTCTTCGTCTTGGCTTAGCTTTTTCCTCGCAGCTAGTTTGGTTTTGCAAGTTATTTGTGTGTCTCCATCGAGTCTTATTTATGCCTTATGTTAGAATATAAGCATTTCTTATTATTAATGAAATTTTAGTTTATAAAAATGAAATCTTATCATCGGTGACCAATAATCGCCTTAAGTTTATGTAACGATTTTACTACTAAACTTTGATACTAATTGCTCAATTAAACATTTATCACTAAACCAAAAACTATAATTAATATAGTTAATGTGCAACTCTTTTTTGCTTAAGATTGTAATAATCAAAGTGTCATAATTTGATTGTGACTTGACTCATCTATTTTCTATCACGAGACAATTGATACACCTTACAACAATTTAATTAATATTGGGTCATATGATGATAATTTAAAAACATTTAAAGTTAAATTACTACATTTTTAAAAATGTGATCTTAACTATCAACATTTTAACTTTGGTTACCTATAAGTATAAGTATCAACATATTTTTTCTGTATTGCTTAAAATAAATAAGGAACATTTTTTTTTTGTATGCTCTATGATCTTAAGACAAATAAAATTCATTATATAATCAACAATAAAAAAATTTGTGAATTATTTTATTATCACTTAAGCTATTTTTTTTATTTTATTATCACTTAAGCATCACTGAATGAATTAGTGTAAGAGTTTATTTCAAATTGTTAGGTTAACGTGACTGTGTTCAAGTCTCTTTCTAATGAATTATAGTAATTCCGCATATGAAAACATCAGTTTCTTTACTAATTCTGTAAAGAATATCATTTTATTTTATATTATGATATTATAGTATATTTCAATAATCATTTTTAGTTTACCGCTAAATGTTTATGATAAGTATTAAGTAAGGAATACAGAATTAAATTTTTCATCAATAAAGTGCTACATTTTTAAAATTTTTAAAAATTTAACGAATCTCCACAAAAAAATTAAAATTAAAAAATATATATTTTAGACTTTTGATTAACAAAATAATTAAGTTCATGAAAATAATTCATTTCAAACTGTTAATCTTAGTTCACAAATTATATTTTAGTTCAATTTAGTTTGATGAAATTATAGTTTTTAATTCGGTTTTACTTTCACAGTCGTTGAACATAAACATCTCAAATTTAAACTACAGATCAGTAATTGCTCAACTAATGGCATATTAAAAATTTACAGAAACCCTAAATCATATACACAAAAGGTTCTGTCATGTGAAAGGAAATTGATCATTTCCCCAATATTTTTTTTTTCAAATTTACCAATAATTGACCCTGTAGTCAATTTGTTCATTTTATTTTGTTTTATTATTAAAGAATTCAGGCTGCACCTCTCACATAGGTTAAGTGTAGCAAAATTATTCACTACCTTTTGTTTGGTTGTTATATGAATGACCGTGAAAAATAGACCCTTAATTAATACCTTCCCATTTTGTCATTTTCGTCTCTTAACCCTTACAAAGAGGCTAACTTTATGAAAGAATCTTTAACCACTTTTATTTATAGGTTGTATCTAAAGTAGATCTTGGACTCCATTCCCACTCAGACAGACATATATGAATTGCTTGACTAACCAAATTTTAGAAATTTAAAAATTTAATGTAGTAGTTAATTAAAAATGAATAAGATGATGAATGTATAGTATAAGATTAAGTTAAATATGAACTCAAGATATATAATGATATATAAGTTAAAAAAAATTAAAAGCTTTTATTTTTTACTTTTTTTTAAAACAATAATTTGAAATTATAATACTTCAAAACGAAATGGATACTATTGAACTTAGGTTAAACGTCCTGAAGGTAACAACAATTGCTTTTATTTATATTGACAATGAGGTACGTGTGTACGCATTTTTAAATATAAATAATAATATGTTAGTAGGTAATAATATTATAATGTTATTAAGTTAATATATAAAATAAATTTATATTTATTAAAAATAAAGTGAAATGAATAGAGAAATTAATTGTTGTTGAATAAAAAAAAAAGATAAACAGTTTTATAGAAAATATATAAAAATAACCGTTAATTTTAAAAAAATTAATAAATAATAATATTATAAAGGGTATAATTGGTATTATGAAATATGGACACAAAAGAGAAAATTCTCTTTATATATTGTTATAGATTAGGTCAAATTACTCTTTTTTGTCAACTAATATTAGTTTAGTCTTTAAGTTTTTTTTTTTGTCTCAATTTGGTCCTCATTTTCTTAAAAATGATTCAATTTAGTCATTACCGTTAGTTGATCAAACAGTGTTAAAGTCAACACCACATGTCAAAATCTGTGTTTTTCTTTATATTTTTTACATGTATCACTTCACAATTGTGTCACGTGTCAAAATGGTTCAATTTGGTCCCTATATTTGTTTTTAGTTTCAATTTAGTCCCAATTTTTTAAAAAATGGAACAATTTGTCCCTCCTTAAATTAAATTGACACTCAATTTACTTTTGTATGAATCTTATGGTGATATTCTTACTAAAATTAACATTTTTATTAAATATTTTTAGAAATATTTTAAATTAACTTTAAATTCTATACAAAACATTAAACTTTGGTTTTGTTTTAAACTTGAAATTTAGTTCCTAAACTCATGTGTGACAAGTTATTTGAGTTTTAATCTTCACTAAGTTTGTATAATATGATACACTTTATGTCTTTATATATGATAACAAAATTGTTAATTGTTGAAATTAAGTTTAGGGTTTAACTTTGTTTAATAATAAAACTAGAAAAAAAAGCTTGTTTAAAAATATTTCTACAAATATTTAATAAAAAATTCAATTTTAGTAAGAATATCATCATAAGATTTATACAAAAATTAAATTGAGTATTAATTTAAGAAGGAACAATATTGCTTCATTTTTACACAAATTGGGACTAAATTGAAATTAAAAACAAATATAAGGACCAAATTGAATCATTTTGACACGTGACAATGTGGGGTGACATGTGTAAAAAAAAAATCAAAAAATTCAGAAATTGACACATGACATTGACTTTAACACCGTTTGGTCAAAATTAACGATAATGACCAAATTGAATATTTTTAAAAAAAAACTAAGGATCAAATTAAGAAAAAAAAAACTAAAGAACCACGTTAATATTACTTGACAAATAAAATAAAGATTAATTTAACCTTTATATTATATTTGTCTTTTCTATTATCACTTTATTTTAATTCACTGCGTCCTACTGTCCGGTCAATAGTGGTATCATACTTCAAACAATAAAGCATGATGAAATCTTAGGTGGAATAACTTATTCTCAAACATTTATTGAGAAACTTTAAACAAAATGTTTTTCTCTCTTTATAAAAGTGGTATAGAAAAAACAATGTCTAAATATATCCTTAATCTATAACATCATCTTCTCGCACAAGTTTTCTTTCTCGTACCAAAATCAAGATCATTGTTATGTTGTGTATCAATTTTTTTATTGTTCTCAAGAATTAGGAGACAATTAAATTCCGCACAAAATATCAATTTTATTAAATTTCTTGAAATAAATTATCATATTATATTAAAAAGTAACTTTAAATACAATTTATATATTTTTTACAGACATGTAAAGTAAGAATTGTTCTTACTTATATATTTTAATTTGTTTTCTTTTTCTATATTAATGTGGGATCTTCAATAGTTAAAAATAATAGATATTTGGTCTTTTTCTAACCAACGTAGGATCTTCTGCAACCGAAAACAATAGATATGTATAAATATAAAAGTTAAATTCGTTTTTATTTATATAAATATGATATATCATCTCTTAAATTACTAAAATAGTAATTTAACAAACTTATTTTCAATGTTCTGTCTTGTCTTTTGATTTATTTTATTGGAAAACATTTTTTTTTCTTCTTTGCCGCACAATTTTTTATTCCCTATCAAAAAGTATTTTGTTTATTATTTAAAATATTCTAGCCTTAATATACTTTTTCCTTCTATTACAACTTTAATTACATTTTCTTTATAAATGATGTATTGTATTTAAACCTCAGATGATTATTATGACATACATTTTATTATTTATATTTCTTTTTAATAATTTTATTTATTATTTATTTTATAAATATCTCAAATTCAAATATTCGTGTAAATTTTTATAATATAATATTTTACAATGAATAATTAATAATGTTCTTTTATTTTTATTTTCTTAAAATATTTAATTAATATTTGAGATGATAAAGACGCATATAGATGATATACAATTGTTACCTAATAAGGACACATATGAAATAAAAAAATTATACCTATTAAATATAAAAAATATATTTCATTTTAAAATAAAAATTAGATATTCAAACTTGTATGGTTAAAAAAAATAAGGTTAAATCATTCTAGAGTTCTCATTTTTGTAGCGAAATATTAAGTAGATCCCCCTCTTTTTATTTGACTCAATTGGGTCCCTAATTTTGAAAAATAACAACTATTCAACCATAATTGTTAAATTTGCTTAAACGAAATTTCCAGATGATAAGGTGGACATGTAAAACGGATACGTGTTAGTTAAGTTTGAAATTGAATATAGCCTACATGTCAATTGTTAATAAAATTGAGTGAGCCCTAAATGAGTTCATTTTCTTTGTTAAGCCCTCCTTCTTCAAATGTTGCATCTCCTTCTTCAGTCCTAAACGTCGCTTTTCCATTCTTGTTCATCTTGCACATGTAATGGTTGGGGGATGAAGAACCTTAGTGTATCTTCTCGTGGTGTTGGAGGATCGAGGAGTTTGGGTTTACCACCGATTTACTATTGTGGAGAGAAACCAATCTAAGAACTACGAAAACAACAAAGAACATGGGGAAACAATTTTGGGGTTGTTCAAAGTACAAGGTGAGATAAGTTGAAGGTATGTTGTTTGTGGTTTTTAATTTTATAGGGGCTAACTCTTTGTTTTGTTTTTGCACAAAGTGGAAGTAAATGGTGGGTGCAATTACTTTAAATGGTCGAGTGAAAATGTCATTGGAGTAAGGGGTAACAGTGAAAAGTGTGAAGGAAGGGATGATAGTTTGGTGATGACTGAAGAAAGTGATGGTGTAGGAAAATGATTTGTAATTTGGAGAAATCAGTTCAAGTATTTGAAAAATGGATAAAGGTCTTGATTGAGATGGTTATTTTTGTTTATGTGGTTAACATAATTGTGCTATCAATGCTGATAAGGAATGCATGATGTACTATTCCAGTGTCGTTTAATGGTTATAATGTCTTGTTTAGGATGGTTATTTCCATGTAATTTTTTTAACCGAATGAATGAATTTGAGAAGTTTGAAACAATTGGTTAACCTAACAGATACAATTTCAAAAGTTTCATGTAATGTTTATTGATAACGTAAATGTGTATCTCATAAAAGTTTGTTCTATAAAATTGATAAATTATGATGGAATTCATTGTAAACCTAAAACCACCAAAATATATCAATTCTCAATTGGCTTAGTTGATAATCTTATTCCTCAATTGTTAATTATAAATATAATTTCACATACAACTATTCAAAAACATCAACATCTCGTAATTCATAATGAAAAGTAAATAATAGATTCCACATAAAGATCTCTTGGGTTCATGCAAAATACATCACAAAAGTGGTGGTCTAGCCATTTAGTAGCAATATTAAAAGATGTGTTCATGCAATAAAAAAAATTAAGAAACTGCCAAGTGACCTTAAAGGTTCACAACTTTTACAAAGGAAGATAATAAAATAGGAAACAACATATGCAACTTCAAAAGATGGCATTCAATGGTCATGTTATAACAATTCGGCCCCTCCTAGCATTCAGTTTGACTCTAGCGTTTGATGTACCTCGTGAAGGATTATTTGGTGGAAGTGGTGGTTGGTGGGATGTGGAATGATTGAGTTGGAGTTGGCTAGTGAGATGGTTGAGTTGGAATTGGTTGCTGGATTAATTGAGTAGGAGTTGGTTGATGGATGGTTGAGTTGGAGTTGGAGTTGGTTACTGGGTTGATTGAGTAGGAGTTGGCTGCTAGGATGATTGAGTTGGTGTTGGTTGGTGGGATGGTTCAATTGAAGTTGGCTGTTGAGATGGTTCAGTTGGAAGGGATGGTTCAGTTGGAGTTTGTTGTTGGGACGATTCTCTTAATTGAGCCAAATGAATTTGACATGCTTGAGGATAAGCTCTTCAATTGTGCCTCATTTCCCTACAAATACGACATGTTTTATGTAAACCACCTTTTCTCAATCGTGTTTCATCTCTTCTTAACTCCCATTGCTCTAATCTTTCTTTCTTTGACCTGCCTGACAATATTCTCTTGGATGGGGGTAAGACATCAGGATATGGTGTTGTCTCCACAAACTCTTACCATTGGTGGGATATATTATGGAGGTGTATATTTCTTCATACGTGGACTTCCTAGACACAACTAGGATGAAGTCTTCTCCACTCATGTTTAGAAACTTCATCGCAGCCAGAGAATGGCAATATACATAAACTGTGACCTTAAGTTTAGGCAATGATTCTACTACTAAATTTTAATACTAATTTTTTGACTAAACGCTTACCACTAAGTAAAAAACTATAACTAATAATTATGGTGTAACTCTTTTTACTTAAGATTATACAACCAAAGTGTCATGATTTGATTGTGACTTGACTCATCTACCATCCACCATCATACAATTGATGCACCTTACAACAATTCAATTATTATTGAGTCACATGATAATAATTTAACAATATTTAAAGTCAAATTACTACAATTTTAAAAATATGCTCTAAATTATCTACATTTTAACAACAATTGCATATAACTATCAATATTTTTTAGTGTATTGCTTAAAACAAATATACAATTGCATATAACTGTTTTTATATTTTTAAATGACATGCCATCACTGTTTTAAGATTCAATATATGAATAACATTTATTAATACTAAAAACTTTGATTTGGATAATAAATTAGTAAAATGATAATAATTGAATGATTTTATGTAATTAAATTATGAATAATAATATACCTGTTTTTCTACAACATTAATACAACGTTTTTAAAAATAATTAATATACTACGTATTTAGTTGTGATTTGATTTGTGATCAGATGATGTTTTAGAAAATTATTAAGTATTGTAGGTTTTGTATTAAAATTTAAAATCAGATATCTTCCAACGGCTAGTACCTAAATTGTCTTAATTCGAATTCATTCTACTATCACCTAACACTGCGAAGAACCTCACAGAACCCTGAACAATCTTCTTCTTCTTCCTCACTCACAAAACAGCACAACAAACCCATTGCAAATCATGGATTCTTCTTCTCCTCAACAAAACCCTTCTCTCCCAATTGAAGACAAACCCACCCAACAACACCTCTCAACCCCCACCAAATCCCCTTCGGCCCCTGCAAAATCCACCACCCACATCGACGCGCCGCCGCCAGAGTTGCCGGATTCCGCTGGGCTACGCCGCCGCTGCAAAACCCGGGCACCCCAAGCTGCCTCCCCGAGGAACCCTCGCAAACCGAGGCGACGCTTCGAGCTCGAGGTACGAGAAGAAAAGGACTCAGGGTTGATCGAAGATGTTGGGAAACAACCCAGGAAGAGAAGACAAACCGCGCGAACTAAGAAGGAGAAACCTAACTCTGTTCCACCTTCAACCTCATCTCCAAGTACGCATTTTTTGGTGTTATGTTTTAGCTTCTTTAACTTCTCAATATTTTATCTTAATTACTTTTTCTGGGTGCCTATTTTTTTTTTTCAGAAAGTGAAGAAGAGAGTGGCGGCGATTTTGATCATGTTGGGCAGATGGTTAGTGATTTGATCATGTGGAAAGATGCGTCAAAGTCAACGTTTTGGTTTGGGTTTGGGTCGCTTTGTCTTTTGTCTTCTTGCTTTACTCAAGGACTGAACTTTAGGTAGGTAATTTTTTTTTTTTTTTTTTTTTTTTTTTTTTGACAAAATTTAGACAGGGAACTTTATGTGTTTTCTTGTTTTTGTTTTCACCCACGTAGAGGAATATCTGTGATGTTTTGTATTTTTCAGCATTTTCTCGGCCTTGTCGCAATTTGGGATTCTCTTCTTGGGTGTTTCGTTTTTCTCGAATTCGATTTGTCAAGGGTACAATTTTTACTTTTCAATTCATAGGTTGTGCTATTATGCTTCAAACTTTTTTGTGTTTTTGTGATTATGGTGTTTTTATTTCAGAAATATGGTTGAGCAAAAGAGGGAAGTCAAGCTGAAAGAAGATGACATTTTGCGTCTTGCAAAGTTATGTCTTCCTGCAGTGAATTTTTCAATTTCAAAGATGAGGGTGCTGTTCTCAGGAGAGCCATCCATGACCCTCAAAGTAATCCTCCAAGTTCTTCTTCTCTTATATTGAGAATTTAGTTTTTCATCCCATGTAATTGTAAAATCTGTCAGCTAATATGGTACGGCCTTAGATTAAAGTAATTGTTACGAAAGTCGATAATAGGTGTTATGTGAAATGATTCAAAGGCTCAAGAACTAATAATAGAAGCCATGAGAAAGAAAGAAAGCCACACAAAACATATTTACATGCTTAACCCAACATTGGCACCACCCTATGGATTCTGGCAATACTTCACAAAACTTCACTCTCAGATTCTGGCACCACCCTATGGATTTTTGTTTATATCTCGTGGTGTAGGTAAGAATCCCCTGTTTGAAGTTCCTGCTCTGATGAGATCATGAGAATCATTCTGCCTTGAGAAGCATTCACAGTGATTGAAGCTATTCTTCCACAATAGCTCGATTGAATTTTCTTATTGAGTTCTTAACATGTCAGGTCCATGATTATTTATGCTGCCTAAGTAACTGGTTGGTGTTTTTGTTGTTGCAGGTAGTTCCTTTCCTTCTACTAGGAGCAGAGTACGGCCACCTAATTACTATTTGGAGGCTGTGTGCCATTGGTGAGGAACCCTTTTCCACCAACAATTTCTTGTCTTATAATATCCTACTAAACTGAGAAAGTTTTTATATATACATACGAACAGGATTTTTTATCAGTTTCAGTGTTCCAAAGCTCTATTCTTGCTACAGTGCTCATATAAATAAGAGAGGTAAACTCACCCCACTTGTAGGAAATTTCGTAGGTATGTCCAGTTTTTAGTGCTTAATAGAAGAAACTTTGATTATGCAGCTGAGAGCTTGAAATTATGGTTGTTGAATACATGGAGTGCTTGCACTCACAAGAAGAAAGTGTTGGCTTCAGTAATCATGGCCTTCTGGAATCTATCTTCTATCAAAACTCGAATCTTCACAAGTAAGTCCTTAGTAAGAGAGTTAGTTGGCTACTTGGAAATCGGACTCTTTATACTTGTGATGATGGTTGATTCTTGTGAAATAACTCTTTTTTTGCAGTTTTCATATTGCTGGTACTGTTCAGATATTTAAGGCAGCAGGTTACACTGCAATTTGAAGATGGAGAAACACAAGTAAGCGAGAAGGAACAGCAGAAAGCACCTGTGATGCCAGAACCAGAGGAGAAGGAACCACATAAAGCATTAGTAGTAGTTAAGGAACAAGGGAGCCAAAACTAGTACCTTATTGATTTGTGTTCTGTATCATATGAGGTTTTTGTTCCCTATTTATCCTACATGCATAATCACATGCATAATCCAGAGTGGCTCAAGTTTTCAACATATGTAGTATTGATTTTCTGGACAAACACCATATTCAATTGTGAGAAACTCATTGTTTCTGGCCAAACGCTATATTTTTCACAGAATGTGCACACCAATCGGTGTTTATTTTTACATTATCAAATACTTTTGAGGCAGTGGTGGAGCTTGAAAAAAATAGTTAAACATGATAATAATAGTATTAATATTATTTAAATGTTATATTTGTTCTTCATTAATTTATTTCATTATATATATAGAGAGATTATTATTTCTTTATATTCATTAATTTGCTAATAACACTCCTCACAGGTTTTATGTCTTGATACCCTTCGTACTTAAAAACCTATCTACAATTTTGTTAAGAAATGCGAGATATACATTAATATATACTTTTACTTGAAAATTTAAGAAAATGTCGTATTTTGTCAAAATTTATATAAATTTTTATAGAAGGAACATGATAACAACACTTCCTCAGCTCAGACTCACCCCTAAATAGTTGTTTAACTATTTTAGAGAAAATTATTTTCATATAATTAAGATGAAAACTTTCTGTTCTCTTCTAATGGGTGGTGATAAAAAAGTCAAAGAGACAAGTATTATTTATGTACATTGCTTATAAATACATTTTTTTTTCAATTCTTTAAGATATTTTAAAAAAATAATATCTCAAGAGTTCTAACTCTAGAATAGGCGATATCTCGAAATTTGAAAAGAATATATTTATGAAGGTGATCCAGGGGATCTACAAGAATTAGATGCTTCACAACCTCGATTATAAGGGTTAGCCGATGGCAGTTGACAGGAATGAGAGTCCTTTTTGCTGCATGAGATCGTGTTACGATTCATTGCTCCATTGCTGATTTCTGTGGCCTCCGCATCATGGACAAAAACTGAGGAAACCAAAACAGAACACAGAAAAAGGGTAAGAACTACCTTTGCCATTGATAATATAATGATTTCTTTGATTATTCTGGAGAAAGTTGAAGTTGATGAAGAGTTTTGGTGTTAGAGGTTTTGAGGGGTGCATGCGTTTAAATAATACGTTGTTGTTGTTGTTGTTCTAGTTGGCTTTTTTAAGGATTCTCTATATATTGTCTCGTGCATGCATGGAAGTGTATATTTAGCTACATCTATTCTTTTTTTTTTACTACTATTTGAGAACAAAGGAAGGTAATAAACAACTATTTGAAACCATTTATTTTTATTTAATGTATGATCTTCAACATAGTTATACCATACAATTTCTTTTTTGCCATTTCCTTTCATAAAATCATTTAATTTGAGTAGAACAAAAAAAAATTACCATTTTTCAAAAACCTATTAATATACACTTTTAAGAATATATTTTAAGAAAGTAGTGCAATTTCATTTTAAAGTTATTGGAATATAGATTTTCATTTTCTGTTACTGTGTGTATGCACTGATATCATAGAATATGTCTTGTTGTCGTGTTTGTTATATTACTATTTTCTTTGACTACTGACTCACATTTTCATAATGATAGTAGAAATTTATTCTCATATTTTTCTTTATCATTTTCTGTTTTTAATATGATATCCAAAGCATTTTCTGCACAAATTTTGTACAAAAACCATCAACCTCTCCAATATATAATTACGACATCATCCTCTCCTATATATAATTACTACATTTCATTTGTTGATGTTTAGAGTATGTACAGGTGGATTTATTTTCTCAAATATAAGTATGATATATTAACTATATTCATTTAATTCAAAACTGTTAACCATATTCATTCAATTCAAAACCATAAGTCTGTATCGTATACTAATTCATGATTTTGGCTTTCTTATTTTTTCTTAAAATGAAATCATACATTTGTTGACTATTTCTGATATTTTTTTAAAACTGAAATTGCCTGACTATTTATATTTTTCTGTTGTTTTTTAAATTCGTTTTTAGCATTCAAAAAAATACACGGTTCTTTTAAAATTTGCTTATTTTTTTTAAATGAATTTTTGTATTTTTTATATATATATATATATATATATATATATATATATTAATGTTGTTATTCATTTAAAACAACATAAAAAAATAGAAATCGTGATTTCAATAACAATTTTAATAAAAAAACACGAAAAAAAGTTAAAAATGTATTTTGATATACAAAATAAGTAGGAAATATGTGCCTGTTTCGATACCATGTTCCACTTTCGTTCGGTTTTATTAGTGTTTATATATATATATATATATATATATATATATATATATATATATATATATATATATATATATATATATTCAATAGATTCCAATTTTTATCTATTCTAGAAAATTATTAGATAATTTCATTCTAGAAAATGAGAGAAATGATAAAAAATATAATCTTTATTCTAGAAATTTATTGGATAATGGTAGAGACTCAAGACATTGATGACTTGAGGATGAGGTATATCATGGCAAGAGGAGGAAGGATGAGAAATATCTTAGGAGGGAGCATATTGACAGAAGAAAATTCTACATGGCTACAAGAAAAATGTTAGTCGATGTAGGAGAGAAAGAGATGAAGCTTTGGATCCACGAAAGAGGGATGACTTACAAAGAATTAGAGATAACCTTGATGATCAATATGTTTCTAAGAAGAAAGATGAGACATGGATAATGAGGGAGAGGGATGATAGGTTGAGAGATAGGGAGGATTGGCATTAGATGAAACAGTCCCATGAAGAACTCCTACCTAAGCGTGAAAGAGAAGAAGGACAAAGTTATGTAAGAAGTGGACGAGGAGTAAAAGAAAAAGCAAGGGTTGGTCATGTTAGGGCTAAAGATGAATGAAGAGAAGCAATGTATCACAATGATCAAATGAAGAGAAGAGACCAAATTTAGGATGAAAGTACATCACAAGGGGCATGACGATGCTTTTGTGCACGAAAATCAATATAGTACTAAGGAAAGGCGATCTAGGTAGGAAAGGTCAAGTAGTCATGGTGACTAATGCTTCAGATAACAAAAAAGTTAGGCATAGAGAAGGCTAAAGGAAAAGCAAAGAATGTGATGTTAGTGATCCTAATATTTTAAGCGTGTCCAAGACAAATCAAGAAAATCAAAGTGGTCCAATCCACGAGAAGGGCCTACAAGGATCTGGTGACGAAGATCGTGCTGAGCATGATATTTTAGGGCATCACTCATCCAAAAAACAACGCGAACATGTTTCCTCAAATGATGAACAACTGGATTCTCGCTGAGGATGTTCTAAATCAAAGCGTTGGACAAGCCATAGAGAAAGAGATTTCAGTATGTCCTCTTCTTCGTTGAAGTTCAAAGACATTGATAAGGATAATAATACCAACAGTGGATCTTCTGAAGCTGGAAAACCTGCAGATGATCCTGTTAATATTGTTGATGTTAATAACCAACATGTCTCGTTGGTGTTGTATCTCCCTAATGGTTCTTTCTCGAAAGACCCAACAATGATATCAGAGTTTGATTTATGTGGTGATCGACTTATGCAAGTCCTTGTATCAAAAGTAATCCTGACAGTGGGTCATGAGTCAGGTAAACGTGTCTCATTATGAAGAAAGACATTATGGAAAAATGGGTAGGGGACTCGGTAGTTAGCTTGAGGGGGAAGTACCAATACTCACACTTGAGGGGAAAATTGTTGGGAGTCCAAGTGCGAGTCTAAGTCCCATATTGAGTAAAAATGAAAAAGTTGAGCGTTATATAAAGATGAATACTCATAAATTCATTATCTTAATGTTTTGAGTTAAGAGTAGTGTTAATCATGTTGGACTCATATCTTATTGACGTTTTACCTCACTAGTGACCCTATCTCTAAATACCCAAATTGTTATTGTTAACATTTCTTACGTTTTTTTAATCTTTAAATTTTGTATTGAAAAACTTTATACTTATATGTTTTATGCGCCTTTCGTTAAAAGCAGACGTATAAGTGAGTCCTTTTTCGTCATTCTACCTTGACCTCTTCATTCTCCACGTACAAATGAAGTGTAAAATTTTAAAAGAAAAATAAAAAGTGGATCTTCAGGTGATAAAGTTGACCCAGACGATCCATTAATATTAATCTTTTCACCGTATACAGGGTATGCGTATCTTCATAAAAAAAGAAAAAAATCCTTTAGAGGAAGATTAGAAACACTAATACTTTAGTGCTAAATATCGATTCGTAAGGAATTAATTTCTTAATCTTTTAGGCTTAATATTACCTTCCTAAGTAGAAGATTAACATGGGTGAAATGATTGAAGATTTTTTTATTTATTTATATGTATAAAGTAGTACTCCAAATGTCATTTTCCCACTGTGTGCTCTCCTCATTTCAAAATACTTTTATTATTTAGCATCATATAATATAAAATTTGCTTATGTTTTTTTTAAATGAATTTTTGTATTTGTTATATATATATATATATATATATATATATATATATATATATATATATTAATGTTGTTATTCATTTAAAACAACATAAAAAAAATTGAAATCGTGATTTCAATAACAATTTTAATAAAAAACATGAACAAAAAGTAAAAAATGTATTTTGATATACAAAATAAGTAGGAAATATTTGCCCGCTCCAATACCATGTTCCATTTTCGTTCAGTTTTATTAGTGTTAATATATATATATATATATATATATATATATATATATATATATATATATATATATATATATATATTCAATAGATTCTAATTTTTATCAATTCTAACAAATTATTGGATAATTTTCATTCTATAAAATGAGAGAAATGACAAAAAAGATAATCTTTATTTTAGAAAACTATCGGATAATGGTAAAGACTCAAGACATACGGAAAGAGATGACGACTTGAGGATAAGGTATTAAGAGTGGAGGATTACCATGACAATAGGAGGAAGGATGAGGAATATCTTAGGAGGAAGCATATTGATATAAGAAATTCTGCATGGCTACAGGAAAAATGCTAGTTGACGTAGGAGAGAAAGAGATGAAGCTTTGGATCCACGAAAGAGGGATGACCTGCAAAGATTTAGAGATAACCTTGATGATCAATATGTTGCTAGGCAGAAAGATGAGGCATGGATTATGAGGGAAGGGATGATAGGTAGAGAGATAGGGAGGATTGACATCAGATGAAACAGTCCCATGAAGAACTACTACCTAAGCATGAAAGAGAAGAAGGACGAAGTTATGTAAGAAGTGGACGAGGAGCAGAAGAAAAAGCATGGGTTGGTCATGTTAGGGCTAAAGATGAATGAAGAGAAGCAATGTATCACAATGATCAAATGAAGAGAAGAGACCACATTCAGGATGAAAGTACACATCATAAAGGGTGTGATGATGGTACTGTGCGCGAAAATCAATATAGTACTGAGGAAAGGCAGTCTAGGTAGGAAAGGTCAAGTAGTTATGGTGACTAATGCTTCAGATAACCAAAAAGTTAGGCATAGAGAAGGCTCAAGAAAAAACAAAGAACGTGATGTTAGTGATCCTAATAGTTTAGGCTTGTCCAAGACAAATCAAGAAAATCAAAGTGGTCCAATCCACGAGAAGGGCCTAAAAGGATCTAGTGACGAAGACCGTGCTGAGCATGATATTCTGGGGCATCACTCATCCAAAAAACAACGTGAAGATGTTTCCTCAAATGATGAACAATTGGATTCTCGTTGAGGATGTTCTAAATTAGAACGTTGGACACTGAGGACGTTCTAAATTAGAACGTTTAACAAGCCATAAAGAAAGAGACTTTAGTATCAACAAGTCCTCTTCTTCGTTGAAGTTCAAAGACATTGATAAGGATAATAATACCAACGGTGGATCTTCTAAAGCTGGAAAACCTGTGGATGATCCTACTAAAATTGTTGATGTTAATAACCAACATGTCTCGTTGATATTGTATCTCCCTAATGATTCTTTCTCGAAAAATCCAACAGTGACATCAGAGTTTGGTTTATGTGGTGATTGACTTAGACAAGTCCTTGTATCAAAAGTAATGTAATCTTGACAGTGGGTTAGGAATCAGGTAAGTGTGTCTCGTTAAGAAGAAAAACACTATGGAAGAATGGATAGGGTACTTAGTAGTTAGCTTGAGGGGAAAGTACCAATGCTCACACTTGATGGGGAAATTGTTAGGATTCCAAGTGCGAGTCTAAGTCCCACATTGAGTAAAAAATTTTGAGTTAAAAATGGTATCAATCCCTTACCTATACGTGTAGGTTGAGACTCATGTCTCATTGATGTTGTACCTTATTAGTGACCCTCTCTCGAAAGACTCACCATTACATTAATACTTTATTTATGAAAAATACAATAATAAAAGAGAGAGAAATGTAGGATATAAATGTAAATAAAAGTTATTTAAACTAAGAAAATAAAGACTTTTTTCTTCTATTGTAGTATTATTTTATTTAATTGTTTTACTATTTATATATTATTTTTTATTATGTTTTAACAAATAAAAAAATAGATTTTATAATAATTATGTCGCAAACAAAATTGAGTAATCGATTATCTCTTAATTATGTTTGCAATATAATTTATTATATATAGTTGTTTTTATCGCGAAAAAAACATTATGCAATTTATTAACAGTAAACATATGTTATTGTTAACATCTCTTACTTTTTTTATTCTTTAAATTTTGTAATGAAAAACTTTATACTTATACGTTCTATGCGTCTTTCATTAAAAGCAGAACGTATAAGTGAGTACTTTTTCGTCATTCTGTCCTTGACCTCTTCATTCTCCACATACCGATAAAGTGTAAAATTTTGAAAGAAAAATACAAAGCGGGTCTTCAGGTGAAAACGTTAACCGAGACGATCCATTAATATTAATCTTTTCACGTATGTAGGGAATGCGTATCTTCATAAAAAAAAAAATCCATTACACGAATATTAGAAACACTAATGGTGCTAAATATTGATTCGTAAGGAATTAATTTCTTAATCTTTTAGGCTTAATATTACCTTCCTAAGTAGAAGATTATTAACATGGGTGGAATGATCGAAGATCTTTTATATTAATATGTATAATGTAGTACTACAAATGTCATTTTCCCACTGTGTTCTCTCCTCATTTCAAAATATTTTTATTATTTAGCATCATATAATATTGTGTCAAGACAACTTTAACCAAATATAATATTTTCTACTTTTGGTTGGAACTAAAAGCATTTTTTGGGCCCCCACACGGGCTGACCTAGTCCATAAAAAGGCTTCACAGGCCCAATGCTTATTAAATCCCCAAATCCGAAATCAAACGCAGAGAGTAACTGGGTTAGGGTTTAACTTGGAATTGCTTTGGATTGGTTCTCTTCTCTCTCACGCAAAAGAAGGAAAACGAACTTAGAATCCATGGCGACAACAACGACGAAACGAAAACCGGTGTTTCTGAAGGTGGATCAACTAAAACCTGGCACCAATGGCCACACGCTGACAGTGAAGGTGGTGAGCTCTAAGCCGGTGAAGACAGTGAGCAACCGCGGCGGTCGATCATCGGTGCTCACTGCGCGACCGTCGCGCATCGCCGAGTGCCTCGTTGGCGACGAAACCGGAACCATAATCTTCACTGCTCGCAACGAACAGGGTATGCTTATGTTTGGATTTGTACGATGATGTTTGGTTTTTCTGTCCTCTGGAAACCCTTGCGTTGTGTGGTGATGGATGTTTGAATTTCAGTGTGTTTAAAGTGTTGAAGGCTATGCTTTAAAGTTGTTGACTTTTTTACAAGACTTTGTGTCCTTGCAATTCCAAGCATTTGAGACGTGAAGATTTAGGGTTTTAATAATGCTTTTCTCCGTTCTACGTGTGAGTAATCACGCCCATGTTTAAAAAGGTTTAATTTTTATTTACGGTTAAAACAAAAATGTTACTGTAGTGACAGTGTAAAATTTTTCATGGATTAATTTGAAACTTATTGAATTGGTGTGGTTTGAGAGAATCTCAGGTTGGAACATGGAAGCCTGTTCCATGTCTGTGTAGGTCATGCGTTAAAAGATATCGATGGTATTAGTGCATCCATGTATTGTAGAATAATGGGCCCAGTCTTGGTTGCATTGCAGTCGCCAAAAAAATATCAACTTTACCGCTGAGTTTGTTGTCGTTTACCATTTTTTAATACTTTTTGTTAGGTTATGTTTGTTTATCTTTCATCTTATTGGAAGTCAGTTTGTGATGTAACTAGTTGAACATAGTTTGAGGGTTTTTAAGTGAAAATCCAAGCACATCGATAATGTTTGTTTTGTAGTAGTACTCATTATCTTTTCTCTCCCACGAAAATGTTTTTACATGTATATTCTGTTCGCACATCTTTAGTGTTTGCTACATGTCTAAATGTTGCTGTTTTAGCATGTTTTGGTGTAAGTTATTAGTATGGTTTGCTTATATGGTTATTAATGCATTTCATTTTCTGCAGTGGATCTAATGAATGCTGGTGCTACTTTAACTCTGCGTAATGCAAAGATTGACATGTTCAAGGGATCGATGAGGCTTGCAGTTGATAGATGGGGGCGTATTGAGGCCACGGAACCTGCAAATTTTGAAGTTAAAGAGGATAACAATCTTTCTTTAGTTGAATATGAATTAGTTAATGTTGTTGAAGAGTGATTTTATCTTCAGGGTGAATCTTTGGTTGGGTTTACCAAAGGTTTTAATTTTTATTTTGATCATTGAACAATTGACTGCGTTGCAGTTTTCTTATGGTACAGTCTTGCTTCTTTAGTCTTAAGATTGCTGTGGTGAATTCAAGGAATTATATTTCAGGTCAGTTTTGAAAAGTGATAATGCTTATGCTTAAGTGCAAAAGTAAATATATTTGTTTCCCCGGTTAATAATGTATACCGTTTTCTTTGAGCAAACAAATAATTTTTAATTGGCATTATATTTCTAATCCCTTAGTTACCTGTACGGTTCCGTCAAACCATTTATTTTGTTAAGCAGCTGATCCAATGTTGAGCTTTTTCGAATCGAGTAAATCAATTTTCAGTCTATGAAAGTTGCATAATAAGTTTATTTATAGAGGCATAAATTAACACAACTCTATTCTTATAATCTACAGATAAAATATTTAAATAACTGATTTAAGATAATCTAAATTTAAAATATCATAACTACTTACATATATTTGTTAAATAATATAATCAGTTTTCCACAATAGCGATTTTAACACTACCTATATGGATTCAAATGCCATTTTGTTTTTGGCGTATTAAAGTTGTGCATTGGTGATGGGTTGATGTTGAATCCGGAAATGATTTCTTTGCGTGTTCAAGAGTTAGTATGTATAAGGATTCATTTCATTACCTTTGCAAAACATAGAACATTTAATAAATGCTATTTTAAATTAAATTTGATACTTTATTGTCTAAGACCTATCTTTCTGCCGAATAGTCTTTGGTTCAACTTCAAAACTGAATTAGACAATGGTCTAACACTGATCAGCTACTTATTTAATTTCAAAACTAAATTAGTACACAATAAAATTAAGTACTTTTAGTTATGGTTCAATTTCAAATATGAACTTACACGGAAACCTACTTCTGGTTCACTCAATTACCTAACAATTCGTAAAAATTTCTTTGCCGCTTTATTAAACACGACATTAAAACGTTCCAATCGGTTAATTTCAATTTAGATATTGTTTAATTTTCAATCCAATTTTAACATTATAAAATCGGTAGACTTTGCACGCTAAAACGCATACTGTGAATTTTTCAGTACTAACACAACTCTTGGGAATTAGCTATGGGTCATAGACCAAGGTTATCAGAACTTTAAAAGAATAAGAAAGAAGCTACAGATGGAAGTTCAAGCATCCAACGCATAGTGACTACAAAAACAGTCCAACTTTGACTCGTACACAAGTAAATTTTGAGCATAATCTGTATTGCATTCTGTAGTTATCACATCATGACCCCTCTCCTTCTGAAAGTTAAAAAATATAAAATAAATGAGAAAACAAAACATCACCGACCACTTCTAAATGCATAAGACGACAAAAAAATTAAACCACCTTTAATATAAGTCAAAAAATGTGAGTGAGTGTCTATGGGGTCACATTATATTTTATTAGGCATGATATGCAACTGATAGACAGAAAGCATGTATGTCACAAGCTAAGCACGGACATATAGAACTTTCCCCTCTTAGTGTAATTGGTGTCAGTTGATTGAATAAGAAATTTTCAAATAACTTAGTCAAACATGATAAAACTTAATCCAACATGTACCAATACAATATCAACTTATTTGCCTTTAGACTCAACATCCAGGTGAATAAAATGGCAGCCTTTTCTACATCTGAACCAGAAAGAACAGAAGTGCAGGTGATCTAGGTTTTTAAAGTTCCTTTCAGCCTTTGGGACTCAAATTGTCCCTCCAATGGCTCAGTCAAAACAGTCTCACGAACCAGATTTGTATATAAAAGATTGCTTCAATCTTCAGAACATTTATCACACATCATCATTGCAATCTGATTAAACAGAAATGATCAGTATGCGCCTCCACTATCAATTGACGCTTTAAAGTATGATGCGAAATAAAATTGCACCAATTATGGTTTTCAATGACAATTTCAGCAGCAGAGTCCCACAAAAGAAAAAGTATATAATATTTCAAACAATTAAACACAAAAGGTACCTAAAACAAACTATAATCTAGACAAACCCTCACAAAATAGTTGTATGGTATTTATCTTATTGTTTTTATGTCTGAAAACGTTAATATAGTTTTATATAAACTTGGAACCTACAAAAAATTATGCCAACCAGGCAATTCTACTCGATATGCATGAACTTTGAACAATATGATTCACAAATAGGAGACAAATATTATTTTCTAGAACACAAAGTAACTAAAAAAATCCAGCTTAATGACATTCATCATGTCAACTTCAAAGAATCCAAGGGCAACAAGCTTTTTTTGGGACAGAAATCTAGCAATTCTTCCTAATAAGAATTTTTTTTTTGTTTAAAGCCCAACATCAAAAGAGGTCCATGTCATCCCAACCTTGCTTCTTGATCTTCAAATAGTCTTCTCTTGGCCTACAAACAAAAGGAGTACGTACGGCTTCACTAAAAGATTTAGTTGCAGTGGGGAAAGTAGAAGATTCAGGGAATAACTTTTCCATCAATCTTAGGTACACAGGACTAATATTTACATAATGATAAGATCAAACATTATGTAGATGGACCACCTTTTTCTATCTATGAAGAATTATATGCCATACGTTTTTCCAAAGCATTACACATCAAATCTGACAGCACTATCTTTTTTTAACCCAAAAACAGAAAAGAAACACTAACTTACCCGTAAATTAAATTGAAGAAAGAACACAAGGAATCCTACAGATGTTTAGCTACCTAATTCAAAAGTAAAATTCAACTGTTAGGAAATTAAAATGATCACAGACTAGGCGACCCAAAGTGTGGGAGCACATAACATAATACTCTCCGTAGTCCCAATTTTTTTTTTTTCGCAACATGAGCTGTAAAATATCTTCAACCTCCCCCCTCTCTCCTCTAACAACAACACTTGGTAAACTCCAATGTCAAAGCCAACAGAAAGGAGAAAAAGAAAATAGTTTTGAACATTAAGAATGCTAAACAAATCATATAATGCTGCAGACAGAAATCTTCAAAATCATTTCCACTTACCAATACCATTAAGTAAACAAATGCAAATAAACTTGATCTTTCATTCCAAAATGATTCATTACAATTCAGTAGAAGCTATACCTTCAGGAAGCCAACCGTAGCTGCGGCGAGACACAGAGAGCATGGAAGTCATCAAAGCCGAAGCAGTTGCGGTGTGGTACGGCAGCATGGATTCCACACAAAAGCTCAATTCAACGGGACACCTTCTCCCACAAAATCACATCGATCCATTATTTCATTTCCAGCATTAACATACAAACCAAATAACAATAAATTCATCACTGATACACAAAAATTAAATCCAGATAACACTACAATCCAGTTAGTTCGAACTTACATATAGCGCCTGAAAATAGTCTAAAATGTATTGTATTACAAACTCGAATTCTTAAATAAACTTAACATAACTTGTTAACGTATTTCCACGACAATTTCAAGCGAAAAAATATATACGGAAATTCCTGTAAAAACTAAATTCATAACAGTTAAACAAGTAACTCAACTGAAGTAACACTAAATTCGCCACCAATAAGCAGATAAATTACCTCAGTGTTGATTGGGAGAGAGGTTTATTGGAAGCAACACGGAACGGAGAGCGACCCGCTTTAGCTTCCGAGCCAAGACGGAACGCAGCGCGGCGACCCGAACATGATCGGAGTATCGATCTGGCGGCGGCGCCAGCGGTCGATGCCATTTCGTTGTCGGAAAATTTTAGGGTTAACGTTCGATCCACACACTCCCCACTAGTGTAGGGTTCTACAACACTAAAACCCCGCTTAACTCTTCTGCTCATGAATGAACCCCCAAAACTAAACGGGCTTTTTAAAATCTGGGCTTTTTGAAATATGGGCTTTACCAAGTCCAGAAATGGGAAAGTGTTACAATTAACAAATATAAATGTATAATAGTATATAATACAAAAGATACAAAATATCCATCAATTTACAATTTATGAGATTATATACAAATAATTATATTGTGTTTGTGAGAATATGCCTATTTTTATATACTGATACAAAAATTATAAAAGTATATAATACAAAAGATACAAAATATCCATCATTTACAATATATGAGATTATATACAAATAATTATATTGTGTTTGTGAGAATATGCATATTTTTATATACTGATACAAAAAATAGATAACCATTAAAATTAACATATGTCAAATTTTAGTTTGTTTTCTATATTTTCTTTGACTTGTTTTTATTAAAGTTTAATAATAAATTTAAAAAATTTAGTCTTTTGATAATTATTAACTACCTAAAGGTTAGTTTTTCTTTTTTTTTTCAATAGTAGGTGGAAAGGTAAGGGAAGACTTAAAAAAAGAAAAATGTAATCCAACATGAAATACACTCTTATAATAATCTGTTACTTGCAGATTTTAATTCAAAAAAATAAAATTATTTTTGATTAACTATGACTAAAATATTGGTAATTTAGTTGATGTCCAAGCGTTTTCCAATTAATGGTAATATATAAATTTTTAATCGATATTAATACTGATTTAGTTGATGGTAGTGAAATTATTTTCAATCAATTTTAGTGATTTGTATATTAATTTTTTTTATAGAAGTTAATTAATGTTAATAGAAGTTATTTTTTTATATATTAAAATAATTATTTTTTGTCAATGTTTTGTAAGTAATATTTTATTATAAAAAGTTATTTTAGTTTTAAAAAAAATGGTTAAATTTAAAAAAAATGGTTAAATTTTAAAAAACAGTAACCTATAGTTAAAATTAGTAAACCGTTACTAAACTTGAAAAGTAAATGTGTACGCTAAAAAAATAATTCTCTTCGTATAGTATAGATATAAAAAAAATTTAATAAATTTAAATTATATTGTCAAATCAAATATTTGAAAGATATACTATTTAAATTTTAAGAAAATTATAAAATTCTGTTTCCATCCAATAAGTTTGTGAAAGGAAACCGGATCCAACATATCGGGTCAAACCGTTTGGGTTAAATGTTGGTTTTTTGAGCTTTTCTTCTCTGCCCTAGTGGTTTTCTCTGCAGAAATTTCTTGCTGGATAAGCATGGCGTTGTTATTCAAGGTACTTCTTACACTGCAACTGCGTAATCTGATTCAAAAGTTCTGTCTTTTTTTTTATTCCCTAATTTTCTACTCTGGTGAGTGTTTTAGGATCCGTCGAAGCTTTCGGCGTATCGAGACAGAAGATTCCCCGGAACGCAAGAGGATTTTGAGCATGCGCTTCAGAATTCAACCACCGTTTACGTTGGGAACATGTCGTTTTACACAACGGAGGAGCAAGTTTACGAGCTCTTCTCTCGCGCTGGGGAAATCAAGAAGATCATTATGGGTTTGGACAAGAACACCAAAACACCCTGTGGCTTCTGTTTCGTTTTGTGAGTATCCATTCCACTGTTAGTTGCAGCTATTCTGTATTAGTTGATGGTTCTTTCTGTGAGTGTGTTTGGATGAATGTATTATTTGACAGATATTATTCTCGTGAAGATACCGAGGATGCTTGCAAATACATAAGTGGGACGATACTGGATGATCGTCTTATTCGTGTTGATTTTGATTGGGGGTTCCAGGATGGTAGACAATGGGGTCGTGGGAGGAGTGGTGGCCAGGTAAATATCTAGTGTGTCTGGGTTTCTGCGGCTATACTTTTTGTTTCTTGGCTAATTGTAAATGCTTCTGTTCATTTGTTCAGGTCCGGGACGAGTATCGTACTGATTATGATCCTGATATCCTTTTAATTGTTTAGTATTGATTTGTCTGCAATTTGCTTTCTTGTGTGATTTGTTGTTTGCTTGATTTTCTGTACTACATAAATGTGGCAATTCTTGATGGTCAAAATACTGTAAGAATACCAACATGGGTGTGGCAATATCGAAAATAACTTTCTTAAAGCATGTGGTAAAGGGTTTGATTATTAGGTCATGTGTATAGAAGAGTAGCCCCTTAGATGAATTTGAGCATCTTGAAAGTTTAGTCTTTGGCTTTCATCCATTACATATCCCAAGTTCAAGAAAAAGAAAAAGATATAATAATTTGTCTAGTTCATGACTAATGTGCGTAATAGGTGTATATAATCTAGTTTGCCTTAGCTTTTATAATCTTCTCTGGTTTTGTATGCTCACATAATGGAGAATGCATTAGTTCTGTTATGTTTTCAGTGGATACTACTTTATATGGAGTCATGAATACTCTCATACCTTCAGTTAATCTTGAACTGGAAATTTTACTGCTAAATTATTCCTGAAGAATGTTATATACTAGTTTGTATGTGCTGTTGGAGCTAGGTCTCCTTTTAGTTTCCTTAATTCTACATACGTAGAGGAGGTTATGGGAAGCTGGTCCAGAAAGAGTTAGAAGTACAAAGGCAGCTTGTAGATTATGGCACTGGTTCTTTGGGTTCTTTTCCACCAGTTATTCCTAGTTCCTGTAAGTGACATCAAACTATACTTTGCACAGGTCCTCATTAGGAGCTGAGATCACTGAAAGTTTAATTTAAATATGTATTTTTCATTTAGATTGGTTTTCGTATTGCTAAATTATGCAGGACTTAAAACCTGCTGGTTTTTAAAGATATAACTATAGAATGTTCAAAATTATCCCTCTTCTGCATATGATAACCAAAATACCGTTGATTTAGGAGGGTAAAAAATTTAATCAGAAGTGGAGACATGGCTGCAGTATTGAGCAGATGTTGTATGTGTATATAGATATAGTTGTCAATAATAGCACCAAATAGCAGCACTTTGCAGAATCACGTTGCAGAGTGGGTGGAGCATGCTACAACCGTTGAATAGCGTCACACTTTGCAGTAGCTGCCATGAGGCTGCAAAAACTGACAAACTAGCGCCAAAACTATCTGAGGGGGGCACAGAAACCTATTTGAATCGTGAAACATTACTGACAACATTTCCAGCATCTCATGCATTTTGTTTTTGGCCAACTATGACATTTGAATCCCCACTCCCCAGCCTTTGCTCTGGCCATTTCCTAGCAAAATTAAATGTTTGGTTCTCTCACCATTATCTTATTAATGACATAGATAAGTAATAAGTGTTCTAACTGGAATGTGTGTTCTTTTATGGTTTAATGTTCTTACTCATTGGGCCATGCCTCTGTTTTCATTGCTAGTTGGGCCTAACATTGCAGAGATTAGTTAATATTCAATATGAAGGAATTTGCAAAAATTGATACTTCAATAGCCAATATCATCCGCACTGTATTTCTCTTCTAATGATTAAGTTCAGTTCAGCCATATAAATGAGAAATTCAAATTCGCTGTGGAGAACTAAGTTGGGTAGCAACTAACTGTCTCTCCCAAGGTAGCAACATAATGGCTTGCCTGTTGAGTATAGTATGAATTAAAAAGATATCAACGAATTTTTTCCCACGTTTTGGTGCTCTTTTTACCGGAATATACTTCTTTTTTATCTTAGTGGTCCTTGGCATATTTTCGTTCAACATTCAATTAGATATTCCTTCAATTTAGATACCATATATATACTTTAAATCTGAAGAAAATACTCCCATTCAGGTGAGGATACCAGCTGTGTTAGTCACATTGGAACCAGCCTTCCCTTGTTCTGTTGACTGCCTTTTCTGTTACCTGATTCCTTCTTCATTATATAATTTCTGGTGATCATCATTTGCTTTGACTTTGTGTTCATATGAATTAAACCTTCGACAATTTTACTCTTGCAGATGGTAGACACGGTGGAGGTCATGGTCATGGACACGGTCATGGTGGTTCTCATCGCCATGGTAGAGGTAGTTCACACTTTCATCTCAAGGCCAGAGATTTTTTTTGGAAGCACTTAGACGTGATGCTGTTAGTGTTTTACCAATTAATTTACTGCTAATTTAAATTTATTTTGCCTCTTCGACTTGATAGATTACTATAGAAAGAGACACCGAGATGATGATCGCCACACACACGAGTCCTCAAAAAGAAATTCAGATCACGAATCTCGGAGGAACACTGACCATGAATCTAGACCGGTATTGATTCTCTACAATCTGAATGATTTCAGACAGACCTATATATGCTCGTAGTTTTTGTCATTAAATTTGTTTCATATCGATTACTTGATTCGATGTGGCAGGAAAAAAATCCACGGTTTCGTGAGAGTGGTGATTCTGATGATGACGAGGATGATGATAGAAAAAGACGGGCTTAACCAGAATTTCATACTTGGCCATGTTTTTTTAAATTATAACTTTCTACTGACATGATTATAAAGATGTATGTTGTCGTATATTACTTGTTACAAATTGCAAAGGTCTTGTTAATTTAACCCTACCTGATTCTAAGCTTGATATGGCGATGCTAATTTGTGTTTTCTATGAATTTTTGTCTGTTTTTGGCTACCAACATATTAATGAGATTTTGTTAAACCCTGTTCTAATCTTGTGCTCTATGGATAAAGATCTGATCTTGATCGTGCTTACCTGATTCTGTGATTAGGTGCTTGCATGAAAGTTAACATTTAGCATTTTAGCGAGTGAATGATTGAGAAATATTTGGCTTAAATTCATTTTGATCATTTAAATTTTTGAATGTGTAAATAACTAATAGCATTATGAGTGAACACGTTGACATTTTCTGTTTGAATTTGGATTGCATATGAACAGTGAACTATAATTGTTTAATTTTGAAATTTCGAAGACTAAATGTTTAATTAAATTTGTATAGGTATTTAAATTGTATGTTTATGGAATTATTGGGATTAAAAGTTAATTTAAGTGAAAATATTTATATTTTAAGTAATTAAAATTATAATACACAGTATCCTTTTAAAATTATAATAACTAATTTAAATAATGATATAAATTTATCTTAATTATTGATTTTTTTACACGACCAAAATTTAATCTTGAGATAGTTATAAAAATATTAATTGAAGATACATCAACTATAAACTAATGCTCCTCATTAGCTTTCTAAAAATAATTTTAAGTTTGCAATTTGTACACCTCTTTAAGAGCATGAGAAGAAGCAAGGACATTTACAGTGAACCGCGTTCTCACTTTTTGAGATGAGAATTATTTAATATAGGCTTAATTCATCTTTTGGTCCTCTAATTATGATGTCGGGTTCATTTTGGTCCCTTAATTTTGTTGAGGTTCAATTTAGTCCTCCAGTTTTTTAAGGAGGTTCAATTTTGCCCTCGAAGGTAATAGGATTAGGGTTGGAAGGAAATAGGATTAGGGTTGCGAAGGAAAGAGCGAACACAAGATCAAATTGGGGAAAGTGGTGGAGAAGAATAACCAAAACGAAGAAGGATTCGAAGGTTTGCTGTCGTGTTGGCTGTGGCTTGCCGTGGTCGTTGCCAGTTCGAAGGTTAGTTTCTGCGGTATTTGCGTTATGAAGCGAATTGACTGTGTATTTGTTTCATTTAACTTATTTATTGTTGAAAGTATGTTGTTTATGAGGGTTTTTGGTTTTGTGTGTGATTTTGTTTGTTTATATGGTGAGTGGGTTGTGGTCCCGTTTCTTTTTCGTCAGTGGGTTGTGAGACGAAATATGGTTGCAATATGGTGCTCCATCGTGAGACGAAAAGCCACCACCCTGAGAGGAAAAGCCACCACCATGATTGGATGAGCTTGGATTTTGCGATCCCCGCGAATTACACGACCAAGAACAAGAAGACTGCCCTCTCGACATCATTCACGAACAACATCCACCAAATGAAGGAGAACTCCCAAACAAAGAAGATGAATCGTGAAATTAGGGTTCACCAATTCTCCCTCAATATAATTCATTGCCACCTCATCACAGTACATTCATGCTCAGATATTAAAAAACCTGCCACGTTTTTGTTCCAAAGTGACACAGGCGCACTATTCTGACGCCGTTTAACCAAAGATAACGGGAGGGACCAAATTAAACTGTTTTAAAAAACTGGAGGACTAAATTGAATCTCAACAAAATTAAGGGACCAAAATGAACCCGACATCATAATTAGAGGACCAAAAGACGAATTAAGCCTTTAATATACTAGTTGCAGATTAAAAAAAAACACAGCGATCATTAATCTGTGTTTGTCAAAAAAAAAATGAGAATGTGAAAAATAGTGAACAGTAATATTAAATGAATGTAATACTTTTTTGGTGTCAAAGTACACTACTTAGTAAATTATTTTTTTAATTTTTTTTAACGTGAGAGTGGTCTTAAAGAAAAAAAAAAAACATAGGATTCTGCTTGTCTCAGAAGATTTTAGTAAAAAAAGAAAATTACATTTTTCTTCTTCTATACTGTAATAGTTTTAAGGGCATTTTGAAACTTTTATTATGGTAAAGGATTTTTTGGTTTTTTGTTATATTTTTCGTATTTATTTATCTAAAAAACCCCTTGTTATTACGAAATTCAATTAAATTAGACCTGTTTGGGTGATTTAAGTTTAAAAACCTTCGAAACATAAACCGGACATGGAAATCATATCATAATGGTATGATATCTTTCAACTTGATATGACAAACTTTCTGAATTCATATTCAAATTAAAGAATAAATAGTTTAATTGTTCAAAAATCACTTTTAATAGCTTTTTTAATTATAATGAGTTTATTTTCCAATTGAAGAAAAGTCTGTAAAGGAATTCTTATGACTCTATTTTTGTTTTAATTACAGTCGAAGAATAAGCAGTGATAAGTTAGTCATCTATGGAGAACGATTTGTTATCTGGAACTAAGGTGGATAAAGAGAACTTGTATATTTGTCTCCAATATTTTGTGGATGATACCTTCATTTTCTCATAGCCTAAGTAAACTCTTACAAAAGCTCCTTAGGTGCTGAGTGTTCATAATTTTGTGGTAAATAGTTATGTCAATCTTCTGATTATGTTTGTCTTCGTTTGACATCAGTGCTTTAGAAACCAAAGGAATATACAAAGGGATTGTGTATCATTGTGCAGAAATTGTTACTAGAGATGTATTATATAATAAATAAAGCTAATTCTAAAAGTCACAATTAAATGAAATGGTTAAATACTTCGAGAGTTTATCAAATCAAGAATGAAAACGTGAAATGAAGTGCAGCTTTGTAAATATATTTGCAATCTAATAAAGTCGAAAGGATTGTGCAGAAATTGTTACTAGAGATGTATTATATAATAAACAAAGCTAATTCTAAAAGTCACAATTAAATGAAATGGTTAAATGCATCGAGAGTTTATCAAATAAAGAATGAAAACATAAAATGAAGTGCAACTTCGTAAATATATTTGCATCTAATAGAGTTGAAGGAATACATGATAAAAATATAGTGACAAGTTGAAGACAATTACAAGTAAAATGACAATCAGTTTCAACATGATTGATTCGTTCATGAAAACCTTTCGTTGTGACTTTGTGAATAGATACACTTCTAATGATTTGACCACTTTACTTGCTTCTAATGGAAGTATTTATCAGATCTCTATAGTGAATGGTATAAATGTATGAAGAGAATAAGTGTGGAAACTTGTTTTGGAGATGAGTGAAAGTTGTTGTCTTGGAAGCAGAAGAAAATGTCATTTAGTGGTTGAATGTGTTTAATAAATTCAACCTTGTCATCTTTGCCAATGTTTTTCTATCATCTTATAAGGTGCCTAGTAAAGTGGCAAAATTCATTTGAAGAATGAAATGAGAATTCTTGTGGAGTGGAATTAAGGATTAACGTGTACCTGAGATAAATGGAAATAAATTGCATCCTGATGTAGAAGGAAATTTGTATATGTTTGATACAAATATCAAATAATGTTTTGTCATATAATATAATAAGGCATTAAGTTTTGTGCCTTGAAATTGTTACATGAAGACAGAAAGCTATATAGTTTCCAATTGGTAAAGTACTTAAAAGAAAAAGTAAAACCTCACACTGCACAAATGATAACACTGCATACTTTCCATCACTTTGATCTGCAGAACATGAAACTGTGCAAGATCAAGGATGAAAGGAGAAATTAAATCGTAAAAATTATCTCATAACTTAGTATTTTCCTTTCAATGTGTAAGCCTTGAGTTTCTCCCACTCTCACTCTTTCACCACACAAAAATACAAAAGCTAAAAACACTCAAGGCGTGTAACCTTGTTCTCGCTGCTGCTTCTCGTACTCTTCCATGGTGTCAAACTCATTCGGATACTCACTTTTCTCACGATAACCTTCATTTACAGCAGAATTTCCTCTCTCTGATTCGTACCCATTAAGGTTATAATTCTCATTAACACTGTTCACATTATAAGAGTACCTACCATTCTCCACGAACCTAGTGTCACTCATTCCTTCTCTCTTCCCCTTATAGCCATTGCCGTTATAGTTGTTGTTCTGGTAATTTCTCTCGTCATTGTTGAAGTTGCTGGCGTAGCCACCAGTGTATGTGTTCCTGTACTCTTCGTTATTGTTGTCATCGATGCTAAACTCTTCATCATTGTTGTCATCGACGCTAAACTCTTCATGGTTGTTCACATTGTTTCTGAAGTTTTCATACTTGCTGTCATTGTTCCCGAACTCTTCATTGTTGTTGGCATTGTTTCTGAACTCTTCGTTGTAGTTGACATTGTGTCTGAACTCTTGATTGTTGTTGGCATTGTTTCTGAACTCTTCATTGTTGTTCACATTGTGTCTGAACTCTTCATTGTTATTGTCGCTGCTGCTGCTGTAGAAGTTGGTTTTGGGGTAGCCTTTTTTGTAGCTCTCGTCATTGAAGTCTTCATTGAGAAGCTCAAAGTTTGTGGTGGTAGGAGTGTCCTTGGTGGGAGAGTATTGGTTATAAGAGCCCCTACCATAGAGACCATACCCCTCTCCACTTTCTGAAAATTCAGGCTCTGGTGCTGGCCCTGATGGTATTGTTGACCCAATTGCTTGTTCAACCGAAGGTGCTGGTGCTGATGCTGGTTCGAGTGCTGGTGCTGATACTGGTTCAAATGTTACTGGTGCTGGTGCTGATGCTGGTTCAAATGTTACTGGTCCTGGAGCTAACGCTGGAGATTCAAGTTTAGTTTTTTGGAGAGGGTCTTTGACATTATAGATGGTTCTGAAATGGGAGAACAAGCTGAAAACCTTGCCTTTTCTGGCTTGAATTTGGGGTGAGATGAGAAGCAGAAAGAGCAAAAAGAAAGATAATTGGTTTCCAAAAGAAGCCATAGTGTGGAATGAGAGTGAGGGGTGAGTGTTTGTTGGGTGATTTTATAAGCTGATATACATTAATGGCCGAGTAATTATGCGGGGATTGTGGAAGGGAGAAGAATGAGTGTGAGTGTGGGGTATTATGATGATGACTTCTATGGCATGCTGCATGTGCAAAGGTTTGAGAATGGCACCATTACCATGGGAAACACAAAGATGTGTAGCACTGAGAGAAAATTAAGGTCCAAGTCAAAAGTAGCATCTTATTTTTTTCCTTTATTTTTTGTTGTTGCTGTGATGAGTCCTTTTTCCCTTTGAATTCCAAATTAATTTGGTGCCAGCCTCCTTTTTAAGGCAATTATGATGAAAACTGAAGTTGAAAATAAAGAAGGTTGGAAGTGGGAGTTTGAAACTTTGAAACAAGGTAGCCACTTTACTTCTTTTCCTCCTCAGACATTCAAATGTGAAAAATTCCTTAAAACACTGAGACTCGTTTGTACAATTGGTATTTGTATTCTTAATAAAACCACACAACATAGCAGTTTAGTTGGTCTTAAAAGTAAAATTTACTAGTTTAAAATCAGGTAATTATGATGCAAAGAGGCTAATGTTTTAATATTATTTTATATTAAATATTTAACCCTAGTTCAACAACAATTAAACCTTAAACTATGTCATTTTTAATTATCAATGCCGGCTGCAATTTTAAAAACCAAATTATTTGTTGTTGGGTCACATTTGTCTTAATTTGAAGATGGTCCACGTACATGCAAAGCACTACGGCAGCTGAAAAAGAAAAAACAATGATACTTTCATACTTTATTACAATAAAACAATAATGTTTTTTATCAACATTAGTAGTTAGAGGAAGATTTGAATTTCCGACCTCTCCCATTATGTCTTCTAAATTCACTAAACTAAATTTATATCTCTAAATTGTTAATAGAGGGAGTTAAATCTGCTACCTTCTCCCATCCAATTTTATTATTTAAATACTTTATTATGCAATGTGATCTATATATTAAAAATTTAATTCAGAAAAGAAAAAAATAAGATTAATAATATCAAATTGATTCTAATTTAACCTTAACTAAAAAAAAACTATATTTTAAACTAGTGTTGACAAATTGAATGATGGGTACTGTTTAAAAAAATTGATAAACACAGAAATGAAAAGAAAACGTGGTAGCATTTTCGGGGTTTGTTGTTTATTTAAATGGGGAATATAAGAGGCAATGAAGGGTGTAGATAATGAAGCAGATTTAGTTACACCAACCCAGTGGACTTTTGTAATTAATCAGTGTTTGAAAAAGGTATTAGAAAAAATGATGCAAGATAGGGTATGGCGTTTGCTTAAAGAATAATGAAATTGATTGATTTTGGGAGGAAAATTGGTAAAGTTAGCTGAATGAGTAACATGATTAGGTAAAAGCAAGTGATGTTGGATTGGAGTTGGAGTGATGTTGAAGGGAGAGTTTGTTTAAGCGTGGCGCGATGAACGGAGAGAAATTGTAAAAGCAAAATTGGGATGTGGACATGGACAAACACCAAGTACCCAACATCAACATGTCTTTTCGGATGACTAGGTGGAGACACTTTGACTTTCTATTTCATGTCTGACCGACAAATTAGGATAATTTATGGAAACATGCAACTTTTTGGGCGTTTTTTTAGTCTGAATTTTTTTAAAATATTCGAATAATTTTTAATTTTAAAATATATTAAAATTATCTTTAAAATATTAAAATAATATGTTTTTAATGTTTAACTGAAGACAACACAAAAATTTCAGAAAAAATTGGATACCGCTTCTTCCTGGACTGCATCTTCTATATTTAAAAATTTCATTTTTTTTATTTTAAATTCTGAAATTCACAATGAAAAGATTTTAAATTACACGATTTAAAATACAAGTTTTATGTTTTTTATTTTATAATTTAAATTATAAAATAAAAAATGTAAAATAATGTATTTCAAACTATCCCACGTATAAAATTTGTATTTTGGATTGTGGAAGGAGAAACTATGAAGGTGCATGAAGCCCCAAATTTTATGCTGGAAATAGATACATGGGCTTTATGTCAGGGGCATTCAAAGCCCAAGCTTTCCTTTTATTGGGCCTAAATACTTTTTTTATGGGCCTCCGCCGCCTCCACTACAACGAGTCTCCATTGTGCTACTGTTTTTTTTTTTTTCGAACAAATTTCAATTTAATCGTGTTTGATGATAAAAAGATCTGTAATGGTTGATGTATGTATAATAAATATATCTGGATATTAAATATATGTATTTTAATTATATGTTTATTGACAGAATGACTACTATTACCATGATATCTAATCATTAGATATTAACTATTTAATTATTGTTAGTAAATTTTATTTGAATATTTAAAAATATAGTGATAAAAATAAAATTATTGATAAAAAATATTAATTATTAGATAATTTTTAGAATTTGAATATATATTATTTTGATTTATCAAATTAAACATGTTTTTAAGAAGGTTATTTTTTTTAAAACTTCTATTTTATGAACGAATTTATTTAAATTTTAGAAAGGTCAATTTTTTTATACAAATATTTAATTATGTAATTTACTTTAATTATGTTTTAAAATTAATATATATATATATATATATATATATATATATATATATGTGTGTGTGTGTGTGTTTTTTTTTTTATATATATTTTATAAAAAAAATAATTTTTGGTAGGATAAATAATAAATAGATACTACTTGTATTTATCCCACTTTTCATCGCTGGATAAATTTTATTTTTAATAGTTTTACATTATTTATTTCCTGATTTTGGATTAGTCATGAAAGAGGCGTCACCGCAAAGACAAAATCTCATTATTGTTATAGAAGAGAAAGAGACAAAATGATCATTTTAAAGAATTAAGGACACGAGAAGAAACATGGGATGCAGAAAAGAAAAACAATTTTTTTCTATTCTTTAAGTTCAAATGTTTCAAAGGTGTACTTGAACCACACCAAAGTATATAAAATATAAAATTTGATAGCTATGATGCATAGATACGATACGTGTATCGGATATGACATGTATCCAATATGTCGATATGTTTATTTTCAAAATAATAAAAATATTGAAAAGTGTATAATAATTCTTAAAAACATAATAAATATATAATTTTTAATGTGTGAATCTAAATTTTCTAATTAAAAACCAATTATTTTAGTAATCAAAATCTGGTAGCTAATATTAGTGACCAATTTAAAACCCAATTTATAATTGAATCTATTTTAATTATCAATTCAGAAATCAATTAAATTTTTTTGAAACTATTGTAGTTGTCAATTTGGTCATTATATAGTGACTAATTATTTTTTGTCATTAAAATTGGTCATTATTCAAATATTTTATTATAATGTACTACAAATTTATAAAGTATTGATAAGCTTGATAAATACTTGGTATTTAAGCTTATTAACCTCTCTTATTTGTCTTTATTTCATGTGTTTGGTGTTTATTTCTTAGATAGTTTATTAGTATTTTGTGTTTTGTTTAGTTAGAAGTATTTTTCTTTTCTTAGATTATTGTATAGGTAATTGTATAGGAAAATGGAAGACCACAAAGTTGTCTGTCAGGACCATCTCGCCCAGCCAAAGCCCCCCACTCGCCCAGCGAGAAGTCTGTCTCGCCCAGCGAGACACAACAGTTGTGTGACAGTTTAGTGATCTCTCACCCAGCGAGAGATAGGGCTCGCCCAGCGAGCAGACTTTTTTAGTTGGTTAAGTTTCGAGAATCAAAGGAAAGAAGTTAGTTCTTTTTGTTGTGGAAACGCAGAAAAACTAAAAAGCTTCGGTCAAGGGCACCTTGTGGATGAAATTACAGCGAATTCTTCCATCTATTCGTGCGAATTCATCAAATTCGTATGTTTTAGATGATTAGGAGTAGCTAATCTCTATTTTCATTAGGATTGGATGTAATGAATTCATACACTATGTGACTTTTCCTATGCAATATGATTTCCTTCGTATTCAATTGTTCTATCTTGATTATTAATGTGTATGATAGGAATATTATGTTCTTTGTTGTTACTAAATCATTGGAAAATGAATTTGGAACTAGACATGGATAAAACATCCCAAGAGTTATGATCTAGGAATAGACATTAACTCTTGGTCATTGTAGAATTGTGATCTTAATGCAAAGTGTATGCTAAAATGGCTAAGGAATTAGAGTTTTAAGATATGATTTAGAAATTGCTTCTAAGGGATTAGAGTAAGTATGCTTTTAACATGAATGTGAGTACGAAGAGATGTATATATTGTGTAGCGTTACATTAATTCATGAAATCCAATCCTAATGATGCTCTTTATCGAATCACATCTTCATTTTTATAATTTTGCATGCTTTATTTTACATTGAATTAAAAATGTTTTTCACAATTGCTAAAACTAGTAAATAATCACAAATAGATTAACAAACACAAATCCCTTGGAAAAACGACACTTGGACTACCATTTTACTACTTGAAACGAATTGATATATTTGCCAATAAGTTAACAAGTATATATTTCATTGATAAGTATCATTAAAGTATCTTAAAGTATCGGACACGATACGTATCGAACCCAGCTACATGACAAGTTGAAATATCGGTGCATCATAATTTGGCAGAATTATAGGGAGAAGATAACTTTTAAAATAAGCACAAGACATAAGGTATATTAATTTTTTTTAATATTCTCCTAATCATTGATTAATTTTTTAAGGGATTGAGATTTATTTAAGTATGTAACACTAAAAAAACATATAGTGTTTATTAGTAGTGTATTTCTAGAGGTTATACTAAACTGTTAAAAAAAAACTCTGAAAATAATTTAAACCAATGCAAATTTTATAGTCTATTCGTTTCTATATCACAAACATGTGTTTCGCTCTTTCACTAAAAATCACGATTTTTCCTCCCCCATCCCCACCAATTGGGGAACTATGGTCTTCAACAAAAGAAACCCTTGCTTGTTAAATCTAAATATTTTACGATATTAACAGTGTCACAATACATTCTTCATTTTAATTATCCGAGGGAGAAAAAACAGTCATATAACCATTCAATTGTGCAATTTGCTTATTGTAATAATTATTGATCTCACTGGGTTTTAGTGGTATTGGCCTTCGTATATCAGGTATTATTAGTGGTACAAATACGAAAGCTAAGTCACAGTTTATACTAACTAAAAGCTAAAAAGTCTACCAAATTAAGAAGAAAAATATGTGACAGTACTTGCTGAAATTCCTCATCATTTATTTTAGTCTCGTATATATTAACTAACACTAATAAAAAATCACAGCCTTTAATCTCACATTAATACTAGTGGTACATGAAGAAGAAGGTTCCAAAAGTTATATATATATATTTATTTTTCTCTCCCCTCTTAGTATAAACTAGAAACAAAGATGCAGATTCTGGCATAGAATACATGGAAGAGAACTGAGAAGTCGTCGAATTAGGGTTTTGAGGCCTTCACACTGGATTTCAAGCACAAGAAGGAGGGATTTTGGGAATCCCTTGTCTTTGTAGTTCACCCATTACACCATCAAGGGCTGGACCTTTAAGGCCAAGTGGTAGTGGCAACCATGGTTTTGATAAAACATCACTAATAGCTGCATCTATGCTCTCCTTTGACTGTCAAAACAAACATGCACACATAACTTAAATTAACCATGCAACATTATTTTTATAAAATATTGACCTGTGTCGTGTGTGAAAGGAAAAATGGAATTAACTCGTCGCCTATGTTGTGAATCCAATTAATAGAACTTTGGATTTATAGACACGGACCAACGATGAGAAAGAGAGAATGACAGAAAGTCAAGTAAGAAAATGACAGAAGAAATTAATAGAGACAAAAAAAAGGAAGAAAATTCCGTGATTTAATTTGTAAGCATGCAAACATTTTCACACTCAAAAATAACTTAGGTTTAGTATATATATCATAAGTAATAATTTCGTGGAGTGAGTTTGATCTTTCAAATAAAAATATATTTTATTTCAAAATACGATTAAAATTTGTTTTTATTTTAAAACCAATGTAATTAAAAAAAAAAAAAGCTATTGATTGTTAAATTTAGAAAAAAAATCCTTAATATGTACAAAGCTGTATCATAACATAAATAACATTTGCTATAAGTAAGATACTTTTTTAGTACTAATCATAGTTTTTGTTTATATCTATATCTGGAAATTCTATACTTGACTAAGTCTTTTAAATGAAAGTTAATAACTGTACTATTTACTAGATTAGTTTGTTCTTGATTAAAAAATAAAGTTGGCAAAACAAAAGAATTGACATTTTTTTTGTTTTTCCATTGAATGAGTTGGAATTACCGGATGAAAATCGAGGAGGGGACGAGGTGGTGGTTGGCCATGGGTGGTGGCTGGGATGCCAATGCCTGGATCTACTATTTGGAACATTGCATGGTGTGGTGGGATGCCCGGAACAGTTTGAGACCCAAATCTCTGCAAGTTATCATTCTACAGTGAGTGAACCACCATTTTCATAAATTGTATACAGTAAGGTTCTTCTCAGAAGGATCCAAATTTAGAAGGAGAAGACAACATAGGTGGTTCCAAAAAAGTAAGGTCAATAGTTACCGTGCTTGTCAGAGGCTGTGGAAAACACGGTGTTCCTGGGGTTGGTGCGTTTGGAGCCTGCAGTATCAAACAAGAATAAACCTATTAATTTAGGTAGACAAACACAAGAAATAGGGGCAAGTTGGTTGTTTTTCAGAAACTTTAAGAGCTTTTCTTGTCCTATATATTCCAATACAATGAATCAGGCATACAGTTATTGCCAGTTGAATGTGATTGTGTTTCGAGTCAACAGTGTTTGAAAGAATTTTCAGAGTATAAAGAGTTAACCCGTTGATGCTGGTGCCAGTAAAGAGGGTCCGGAGGCGGCGGAGATGGAGCTGTTCGCGGCGGCCATGCCGGCGGAGACGGTGAATACGGGAGATGTTTAGGCCACATGTGCATGAAGGACTGGTCCATGGTGTGATGCCCCCATACATGGAAAGGTCTGAAATGGTGCATTGGTGTCATGGGAGGGAAACCCATGGTGGGTGCAAGCCAAGGGTTCACGTCTCTCTTTCCTCCTCCTCCTCCTCCTCTACCTACACTTGCTCCACCTATGAATTGTTTCCTTTGACTCCACCTTGCTGCTTCAGCTTCACGTGCTAGCAAATGCTTCCTATGAGATCGATATTTCTGTCACCAAAATTGCATACTTTAGAACCCTCTTTCATAAAACTAAACTCTTTCTCAATTCATAGGGTTCGTGTTTCTGATATAAGATCCTTGTCAAAGTTCTTAGTAAATTTAATTTCTACTGGGATGTGTCAAGTTCTAATAACAGCACAGTATCTCGCTAAATGTATAACAAACCTTACTACTCTAGGCATAAATTTGAATCTATGTGATACGCAAATTTAATTAAATTTCAAAAGTTTTCATATCTAAAGAAAGAAACTAGCTATCTTTAATAATAATTACTGTTTCTAGAGAAGCATAATCTATTTTTCATTTTTTTTGTGTTGACTCTTGAGTCACTGGTTTGAAAGTTATGGAAGAGAGAGAGAGAGAGAGAACAAAGTTGAAGAATATGTACTTGAAGGTGGCTGGCAATGTTATGGCGAGTGAGACAGTCAATTCCCATAATCTCCAAAATCCTCGAAGGCACGGCCTTATCCACTCCTAGCTGCTCCACTGCTTGCACGAATCGCCTGTGCAATTCTGGGGTCCAATCCACCTTCACGCAACCCAAGAAAAAACACAAACTAAACTCATTACTACAGTACAATACATCAAACACTAAATGCATTTTCACTTTAACTTAACTGTGTATGAACTTTCCTGGAATTACCCTAAACAAAATATGAATTAATGACAACAATAATAACAACCTACCTTCACCTTTCTCTTCCCTTGCGGATTATTCCTTGAATGCGTGGATGACTTTCTTCCTTTCTCACTTTCCTTAGGGGATGGATTCACCACCACTGAATGAGTTGATTCATCACTTTTGCTTGCTATCTCTTCCCCTCTACTAGACCCGGAATTCGAACCAGAATCAGAAGAAAAATTGGCTGCTATAATCTCATCTTGTTTCTCCCTAGTATTCTCATTCCTGTCATCAGATTTGTTATTTGCTACTGAAACTGACGAGACTATCTCCGATTCCTCGCTGAGGGAAAACTCGGCAAGCATTTCGGGGTCCATCTCCAGATCTGGCAAGACATCTTCATCATCGTTGATTCCCATGAAGAGATCATCAAAGTTGATGCTTTCAAGCAAGTTCCCTTCTGATAAGTCAGCAAAGTCATCGGTTCCAATAGAGAAGCTCTCCATCTCCCCTTGCTCTTCATCTCTTGTGCTCCTCAAAGGTGACACCGCCAGCATGAATATTAATCTAGATTTCAACCTTCGAATGAATGAATTTATATATATAATAACAAAAGCAAAACAAAACTCCACTTAGTGTTCACTGTGCATGAAAATCTTCACAGCTGAGGGTTGCAATAGAAGATGAATTAATTAGTTTGAAAATGTCTGTGTTGCCTTTTCTGGAAAGCAAGAGTGTGTGAAGAAGAAGCTGGCTGGGATCTCTCTCCACCACAACTTAGCTCTGAGTATCAAAACACAAGTATTTTCATGGTTTTTTGGGGGCGTGTGCTACTTGCAAGGTTGGTCTACATTAATATATTATATAGTATATTTTTATTTGTGGATGCCCTTTTTTGGGTACCAAGGAAATTATATAAACAAAAATATATACAGTATGCTAATATAAGCATTACAGAAATAAATGCAGATGATAGGTACAAGAGAAAAAAAAAGGTTAAGTTAAAAATATGCGCCAAAGTATTTGCAAAGAGATGCGCATATATGCAATCATGGACATTTGGTAATTTTAGTCAGAAAAACCCTATTTTCATGGAACTTTTTCACAACAGGATTTTTACAGTTAGTTAAATTCTCTTTTCTATTGTCCATACATATGTATTATGAAAAAGTGGTGTAAAAATAGTCCAATATTCTGTAATGGATATGTATGAAGAGAGAGTGATAGAAGGTATATCTGTCACTGTGTTAGAAGATGAAACAGTTCAGTGGAAGTGAAAGTGATGTAAGGTATTGTGATGTTGGTGGAGAAATTGACCTGTTGTACATTTTTGTTCTCTAAACCGATAAGGTTTATCTGTAGTTTCCTTAATAATCAAATATTTGAAAAGCTGTATAATTGGATAAGCTCCTCATTATGTGACTTCCCAAAGCTGTTAACTAGCTAGGTAGACCCCATATTACACTTCACTATGGCCACTTGATGACTTGCAGAGAAAATTATGAACACCAATATAGATTCGTAAATTGACTATGCCAATGTTTCCAATCAATACACAAGACTTGAGAGTTCCTTTGGGTTGGAATTTTCCAAAATTAGGGTTCATGAAATTCACTTTGATTCATGAAACGTAATTCCAAGTTGTGTCTTAAATTAATTTGACTAACATGTACTTACATTTGAATTAATTGATCTAAAGCCTATTTTATGTACATCTTCATTTTTCTCCCCAATCTTAACACGGGAGGTGCTGAATTAATTATTTTTCTTGACGAAATACAATTATTTATCTCAAAAGAAATAAAATAATAAGTGTTTATTGAAAATAGAATAATTATTTATTACCTTTATTCAATGATAAAGATAAGAGAGATTTTATAATAGATATAATTAGAAATCTCACATGGAAACCTAGTTTGGTATTAATTAGTGAAGCTTAAAATAATATTTTAGAACGACATTATTAGAAGTTAATTATGATTATTGAGTTTTTTTCTTGTAGATACTTAACCTACAAATTTATTAGTTTATGATATATAGTCAATGTTGAAAGAATATATATTAGAATTTTTGTATTGATTAATAATATACTTTTTAAAAAATGTACATAAGGGGAAGGTAAGGGGCATGGATAAATTTTATTTTACTAACTAGCTTTTAAGATTGAATTATGTATTAATCCAAATCTTGAGAGATATATTTTTTTTTTATTAAATTAGTGATATAAAATATAGTATACAATTTATTGTAAATGCATGAAAAAATTTAACGTATAGTTTAATAATCAATTATCTATTTAGTATATATAAGAATAAGATGTAATATTTTAAAAATAAAAATTAACATATACTTTTGAACGATTGTTGCATTAAATTAATTTTTCGACTTTGACTCTTTTACCAACTTTTAAATCTCTTAAATGGAGTGTTTATCACTATATCAAAATACAGAATTAATAGTTAGAATACAATTCCATTTAATTACTATGATTTGACAGTAAGTAATTCATCTGAACTTTGTAAAAAACAATTACCTCATGCAACAACCTCATTCTCAAAAATTGTCCCACTAAAAATGATACTCTTCACAGTTTTGACTCTATCTACCTAACATACGGCGTAGGACAATTGTGTAACCACAACAATTCTTTGTGTTGTCTTTTATTTTTTATTTTTTTCACACATGTTTAATGTCTACGAAGATAGGTAAAACGCAATAATTTTAAAGCTTCTTGAGAGAGTGGATATAGGAAGCGTATAATAGGTTGATAATGTAATGATTTTTGAACTAAGAAGAGGTTTGTGTTGGATTTAAAAAAATTAAATACTAATTAGTGTAATTTCGAATAGATTTTAGGGACACTGTTAGTGTAATTTCCACTAATTATCATTACATATAGTTTATTATGACAAACAAAATGAGTTAAAATTTAAAAGAGAACTATGAAATTGAAAAGACACTAGCTAATAATCATACATAAGTTTTGTAACCGAAGATATCAAAATAACGCAAGAATAAAATGAAAGGTTGAAAAGAAAGTTGAAAGATATACTTATATAAAGAGAGAATAATATGTAAGAGTGTGATTAGATATTGAAAGTTTAATGTATGGATAGAAGAAAATTGATTCTTAATTTCATATTTGTTTTAACTTGGAGGAACATAGTTATAATAGTGCAAAAGATGATGATAAAATATTTTATATATTGATTTTATGCCTGATATCTGAATGGCATTGGGATTTAAATTAGGCATGAAAGTGAAAGCATGTGGATGAAGGGACCATTGAGGGGAACACTTATTTTTGCTTCACTTAATTGACATACTTTGTTAGTACTATGCAAAAAAAGACACAACTGTCTTTACTCTCATGGTCCTCGGCGTAGAAGGACACAAAAACTGTGTTGGCTCCTCAAAGTAGAAAAAAATAATTGCTTCTGCGATTTTCTCCATCCAACGGTGTCGTTTTCACTGAGGTCCCCACACATTTTCTCTCACACAATCCAAAACCTTGCAACTCACACAGACCCACCTCAATAATTCAACTCTCTCAAACATTAATTAATACATACATATATATCACTCAATTTATTAAGACATTATTTATAGCCCACAGCTTTCCCTTTTCAACTTTGAATCATCCAATAATGATATTTCTGCACTGCCCACATGGGATACATATTCATGGCAAAAATGTACTTCTTTCAAAACCTTCTTCACAAATATATATATTTTCTTTCAAAAAGGTGGTAAAATTAGAGGTTATGTTGTACACGTCACCGCCACAAACTGCAACTGGTCTCACCCTATTATAGTTACTTTAACGTCACAAAATCTCTTTAAAGGAGCAAATTTGTGTGAATTTAAATCCAATTCATTCTTACCTAATTCTGTCAATTTAAATTGTTTTTATTAACTACATGTGTTCCACTTTTTTTAGCAAAATTTATTAAACTATAAAATGATTTTTTTTTCTTAAAAATAATTATAAAAATAAATTATTTGAATAATTTTTTATTGTATAAATAATTTTTTATTGTAAATAATTAATTAAATTTTAAAAAGTAATTATCGAGAGGTGAAATGTAAATAATAATTGTAAATAACTTTTTTATTATGAATAATTATTTTAATTTAAAAAAAATGTTACTAAAAGGTGAAACTGAAAAGGAATGTGAAGTTTCAAAAGAGAAATCATTTTTATATAATAGAAATAGAATAGGTAGTATGTATGTATATATATAGCCAGACCATCGGTCAGGCGGTCCAAAGACAAGCGGTCGCAGGCCATCTGTCACAGGCGGACGATTCCTTAGGTTGTTGGCAATATTTTCGGAGTGCTTTAAAAGAGCTTGCGATCGAATAGCTTCCGCGTTCATTGCAATTGAACTTTGTCTCCACACTTATGGAGATAACCGCCAGGATGCACGGTCCTCCGGACGGGCGGCCGCATCAAATTTGAATTAGTAACCTAAAAGTAAATTAAAGTAATACAATTGAGTCATGATTAAAAAAACTCTAATCACGGGTCCATGTCAAAAACTATAAACTATAAATAGGAGTTCAAGAGAAGTATGTGAGAACTTTTCACTCGCATTTATTACAACATTAATTGCACTATCCCGATCGGACTTGAACCGACTTAAGTGTCGGAATCTTTTAGACACGTACCCCGAGACCACCAAACGTATAAAGACAGAGAAATCGAACGGGAGAAAGAACGAAACAGCGAAAGGTGAGTGTTGGACAAAAGGACTTAAAGGATTTAAAGGACAATTTGAATGTTTGAGATAGGTGTTTGGTCCCTATACCCGAAACAAAATATATATATATATATATATATATATATATATATATATATATATAAATATATATATATT
>Ga0214542_1000992_pt1 | contig 56432 bp, 25 predicted proteins | sample CNSS1metaG_FD_160096 | JGI IMG/M metagenome (GOLD analysis project Ga0214542, IMG submission 160096) | Root nodule microbial communities from cowpea collected in UCLA plant growth center, Los Angeles, California, USA - CNSS1 | ecosystem: Host-associated > Plants > Roots > Nodule | place: USA...
TTTTTATAAAAAAAATTTTATATAATAAAATATATATATATATATATATATATATATATATATATATATATATATATATATATATGGATTAACTTTTAAGTTTCCAATAAATTGAATAGTACCTAGATAATTAGCTACAACATAATTGTCGGATCAAAATCAAATTAAAAACTAAAGTCAGGTATATATAGATTAATTAAGTTTTTAAAAGATTGAATAGTACCTGGATAATTAGCTACAACATAAGAATCATTTGGTAATTTAACATGAACATGTTTAATCTTAAGGAAAATAACAAAATGTGTTTTAATGTGAGTGACATGATCACTTGCACCACCATCTAAAATCCATTAAATTTTACCTATTTGTGATTCTTGTCTAGAAGACTCACCATTATGACTGTGTATCTGGTTAACGTTGTGATTGGATGAGTTTTGCAGAAAATTCATGAGCTTTTGCACTTGTTCAACCGTAAAAGGATTACTTTTCATATTTGTTTTAGATCTTGATACTCCATGACACATGGAGTCCTATTTGCTTGGTTTGGTTAATTAGGTGCCTCCCATGACTAGTGCCACAATAAGTCGTTTAGGCCAATTTTGTATCTTGCACAAAGGAATTTCTTGTGTTGAGATTGCACGTACGTGGGTCATTATGTTCAGGAATTCTGATACTGCTAGCAATGAGTTTTAGCTTGTTCAGGAGAGTACGTCTCATGCTTCTATTCCAAGAATGATAGTTGGTTCCATTGAGTTGAGGAGAAACAAGAACCATTCCCAAAGGATGCAAATATAGGGGCTAGAAGGATTTAAAAGATAATTCATGGTTGCTTATGTTTTTGTGGTTGAGGATTCCATGATGAAGAAAGGAAGAACAACAAGATAAGAAGTGGAATCTAAAAATGCGTACAAGAGAGTTCCTATATATAGGAATCTAAAACAGAAAAGAGAAAACACTGATATATAACATCAGATAAGCAAACAGAAACAGAAAACAATAGAAAATATAAAAAGATACTGATAAAATAGTATCTGAACAATGTGTATACCCTATGTCAGTTCAAATGTTTATCCAATGGTTTTCTCTTGATCAAGCTTCTTCTCCCTTGCCTTGGGATAACTATAAACTACTACATATTATAAGCTAGGATTGCTTTATGTGCAGGGAAAAAGGAGTGTCCCAGTAACTGATGAATGATTGCGAGTGAAGGGATGATAATCTGTGTACACCATCAGTAGAGCTGTCAAAATGGGTTGAAACCCGTGAGCCAATCCGGCTCACCACGAGTTCGGATTAGGTTGGGTTGGGTTGAAATTTTTTTACAAATTTCAATAGGGTTGATTTTTGACCCGGTTCACCTAAAATCCGACTCACCCGGGTTGAGTTGGCTCACCAACCCACAAATAAATGGTCACACAATATTTGTTATTAAGTTAGACTTTGCATTTGGGTCATGTTAAATTATTTTTTTAGCCAACACATAGATAATTTGTATTTTTGTGAATTTAGTTTGTATTAAAATTTATTTAGATATTAACTAGAATTACAATTTAGTTTTGACCGAAAAAGTAAAAAAAATTGTATTTTTTTAATTAAGTGAACCCGTGAGCCAACCCGTTTAACCTACCAACCCGTGATGGACCGGACCGGGTTCAAATTTTTTTGCTCGTTAATAAGTGAGCCAGGTTGTGGGTTGACTCACTAAGTGATCAACCCATGGTGGGTCGAGTCGAGTTGGACCGAATGTGGTGGGTCGAGTCGAGTTGGACCGAATTACTCATTTTGACAGCTCTAACCATCAGTGATCATTCTTCGATAAATCAACGTAAAATTATGGTATCTCTTGTCTAAATTATTTGGCCATCATGTTTCGAGTTTGATTGACGAAATGATATACGTACATAATTTTCATCATATAAATTCTAAGTAATAAACTAGTATAAAATTATAAAATAATCAAGTTAAATAAAATTTTATATTTTGTATATAAAAAGGAGTATGATATGCATGTATTGTCAGTCGAAAAGTCTTCACACTATAGTCAATCTAACATCATCATTGATGTGAATTTAAAACATATTCTAAACATTTACAAGCATACTAAACATATCATTGTGATCAGGGCATGCATTATTTATCATATACAAAACTCAATATCAAGCGATTGCATAGCAAGAATTTTTAGTAGTGCTTCTCATATAGGTTCTTTTCTTACTAAAATTAAGCTGTCTCACATTTAGCTCATCCACATGAGTTTATAGGACTATTTATTGGCAAATTTGAAGCTGCAGACAAGGACAATTCTGACACTCAACTGTTGGAGAATTCAAGAATTTGTTAACATTATCTTTAACAAATCCGGAAGTGGAACTTTATAGGAAGAGCCGACAACTGTTTGATTTCTCTGCTCTGGGGAAAGATTCTGAAGGAAATGATAGGGAAGAAATAGTCATAGAAGATTTTAAGATGGCCATTTGTCATATAAAAATGTTAAACATGAAAAGAATTTCCAGAATAAATGCGGATGAAGGATAAGAGACAAAGAAGTTTATTGAAGAAGAAAGAGAAAGATGAATTGTCTCTAATGTGTATACTAACGAGTCATATACACAAGACTTTGAACAAGAAATGAAGGAAAACGAAACAGACAAAACAACATAACAACAAAACAACGACCAAACAACAAGAGCATACGACCCCAAGGAAGAAAGGGTAGATGAGTCCATCAGATGAGTCTAGGCAAACGACTTCAGCAGACGACTCTAGATGTTTAGGTAGCAACACCAACAGACAACTCTAGGTAACAACACCAACTCTAGCAAGAGGATAGACGACTTCACTCAGAACAGTCGATTACTTCACTCAGAGTAGACAACTATCATTTTTCATTTTCTTTAGAATTTTGACATGATCAAGGAGAATTTTTTGTTAATGCTTAAATAAAGCAAGTATCAGTTTCATCAAAAAAGTGTTTGATTGAAGCAGGGCGAGTAGGTGAAGTTTGAAAATTTAGAATAAAAACTGATTACAATTTTCATAAAAAAAGTTAACATAAAAGAAAATGACTTGGTAATCACTCATGATCGAAAACCACTTTCCAAATGTCAGTTACACAACCAATTATATCAGTAGTGTTCAAGTTCCTATCACGGAATGATAACCAAATGAGCCTTTATAACAAACCAAGTGAAGTTTTACAAAGTAGTTGATTCAGTAATCATTTGATATGAATCCAGTGAGCCACAATATATGCATTGTCCCCCACAAGACGCTCATAATGTCAAAAATTACATGATTGAACAGTATCTATTTGATGATAAAATTCAAAAAATGCCTCAACAAATTAGTTAATTATTCCTATATAGCCAGGAATAAGTAATGAAGAAATTGAACTAACCAATATTATATTCTTCCCTTGCATGTCTCTAACATTAACATGTCATACACACGTGAAGATCGGTATCACGTTTCATCCTAAGACATTGCAGAGAATGACATTCCCGAACTTGCATACCTCAGACAAGTGAAACTAAAAAAATTTAACTTTAAAAGTGTTTCTTTGTCTAGTTTTCTGCTTGAAATCTTCAGGACCAGCTAGACAAGTTGATGATGAATTCAACTCCTCTAAAAGTTCTGTTGCCAACTCAACCTTTCCTGTTTTATTTAAATTCTGGATTAGTGATCTATAGATATATACTGAAGGAAGAATCCCCTTCTGTTTCATCTCCCTGAAGTATTTCAAAGACTCCTCAACATTTCCTGACCGGCCAAAAATATCAATTAGTGCAGTATATGTAAGCAGATCTGGTTCAATCCCATTCTCGGTCATTTCCTTATAATACACAAAACACATATCAAATCTTCCAACCTTCCGCAAGCCATTCATTAGAGTATTGTAAGAAACAGTATCCGGGATGAAACCAGTATCCTTTATGGATGAAAACACATCAAGCATTTCATCCACACGGCCCATGTGACCCAAGATATCTAAAACAATATTATATGTGAACAAATCCAGACCATACCTCTGTGTTCTAAAATGATCAAATATCACCAAGGATTTATCTTTCTGTCCGCATTTGGCAAAGGCAAAAATGATCTTGTTGATGAAGGATGATGATGTGCTAGAAGACATTATATCTGATATTTCCTCAAGAAATTTGAGTAGCTCCACACAATCATTTTCTTTTGTGAAAGCCTTGGCAAACTTAAGGCATGAGGTTGCACTTGGGGATTTACAGGACAACAACAATTTCTTGAAAACTTGACAAGTAAGGTCAATGTCATGGCTTGCCTCCTCTAATAGGAGATTATAGGCATCAAGGGAAACAACAACGTTCTTATCGTTAAAAATTTGTAGTACTTTATCGGTGTATGTGCAATAGACATTCGCACTGGATGCTGGTGTATTTTCAACTTCGGCAAGAAATTCTTTCAGAAGTTCCTTTGTCACTATCTTTATGCCAGGAGATGCCTCTGTTGAATAATCTGGAAAACTGCAAAGTGCCAGTGAATTAGCTATTACTGGTTTAAAAACATTCAGATAACAGAATAGTTTGGTTGTTATGGGAATGACACAATTAACGAGAATCATCATTAGGTTCATGTAATAGAAAACTGCTTATTCAATCAATATTCACTTTATTTTGCTGCGAAATGCCCAACAAACAAAATATGCAGTAGGATCATAAAAAGGTAAGTTGAATATGGACAACTATTTGGGTGCTAAAGCTAAACTAAAATAAGTTGCTTTGGAGTAGAACTAGGCATGAACAAGAAATATGCTACATATTAAAATTCATTCACATATGGCAGGCATGTACATATCTATCATCTCAAAGAACAGGTAACTAAGAATGAGCTACGCACACTAGCACTTCATAGGTCTGGCTCAATCAAAAACGTGCAATTCTTTACAAAACTAATAAAAAAACTCAAGTAATGAGAACCTTGATGATGCACTAATCTTAGTGGGTCACGTAATTCCCGCAAGGAATAAGTTATAGCTTATTGACGATAATGACACACGACTAGTTCAACTAAAGTTCATCTGTTTAAGGGTTAAAGTTTGATCCAACTCCAAACCACTTCCACCATGAAGGGGCAAGATGTTGCCTCGAGTAAATACGAGTGAACACATCTCATCCTTTCATAAACTTCATGAGGAATAAACTCCTCTGAAATGTTTTGTCTCTAAAAGTGCACAAGTAAAGGGCATCAACCCTAGATTTCATCTAAAGCAACATGTGCATATGGCCCGCTAAAATTCGAAGTGACACACCATTACTTGTGCACTTCAGTGACAATCTCACCTTTAGAGGAGACAATCTTGCACTCCTTAACACATGATACAACATTTTCAATGCTTTTCAGCTCTCACCACTCCATGATAAAAAGTTTGAACTTAAACAACAACAATAATAATAACCAATCAACTTACAGTAAAACCCAAAATTATTATGGTATTACAAAGGCAGTAGTATATTGATAACCATAACTTATAAGTGGAGGTTCTGAGAGCCACCCACCACAGTAACTTTACTTTCCACAAAGAAGAGAACTACACTTTCATTCAAAACAGCAAGAGAAATTAAAAAAAATAAAAAATAAAAATTTGAGTGAAAAAAAATTGGCTTTGGAAGAGTACCGAATGATTGTTGAAAGAGGAAGGGAGAGATTGAAGCGAAAGCGGAACAGAGGAAGTTTAATCAATGAAAAGCCTCTCGTTGTTGCTTCTCGTAACATCCTTCGCAGCTGAATTGAGATTACCACGTTTGTGTTGTTCATGTTCTTTTCTTTACTTTTTAGGGTGCACAAGCATGCTACAATTACAAATACTGCTGTCTAGTCCTTGTGATCAGTTTCACAATTAAGACCTCAAAAGTTATTTTTGCAAAGAAGCCCCTGTATAAAAGCTGGATAGGTCCCCTTCGTTAGCAAGTTTTAGTTACCTTACACCCACATAATTCATTGATGAGAAATATATTAGTTTAAGTAAAAAAAAAATTATTAAAATTTTTAGAGAAAGATTTGTTAATAGATCACAGATAAAACTTATATATAGTATTAAAATACGTTCTATTGTAAGTTTTATTTCAATAAATATATGATACAATACTGTAAACTTTTGTTACTTACTGAAATAAAATTTCAAATCAAATTAAAAGTAATAAAACCAGCACTTAAAATAAACAACGTCATTTTTGCCCTACAATTATTATAAATAAATTGAAAACACTCAAATTATTGTAAACTGTAAATTTTCAAAATAATTCAAATATTAACTTAATCTAAGATGAAACAAAAAATTATATGGCACTTTTCTTTCCATTATTTTGCAAATACATTTACATTTGAAACAAAATAAGACCCTCAATAAATAAGTGAAGTCATAAAGATTAAACTTGAAAATATATTTGTATTCAAAATTTTATAATATTCAGTTAAAAAAGATAATTTTGTCCTAATAATAATGTAATGTCAATTCAATTTTTGATAAATTATAGATCTTAGGAATTAAATTTAAATTCTCGTACTTTCACTGAAAAAAATGCGTTCATCATGCCAATATGTGATGGGATTCACAATAGAGACCTCAAAAGTTATGTTTTTGCAAAAGGGCCCCTGTATAAAAACTTGAAAGGTGCCATTTCTGCATAATTTGGGTGTGGAGAAGAAGAGCACGTTCAGGGCCAACGGGAATTCATCATCGTTTGTTCGGCGAAAAAGCCCGACGTTCTGGTTTGTTCAACGGTAAACCTTTTTCTTTTTTTCTTTTTGTTTCTGATTTGCATTAACAATTGATGTATTAAGAATGGAGATTTTGTTTGTCCAACGGTAACCCTATGATGTCTCACTGATACATTCCACAAATCTATCTAACAATTCAGTGTGCCCATCAAAACAAATTTTTGTCCGATTTCTAGTATCAGCAGATTCAAACAAGAGTGCTGAAAGGTACTTCACTCTCACGTTTTCCACAGCTTTACCGTAGAGAACAAGACTGTTTGCGAACTGAAGTGATGGAATATCACCTTTCAAACCGTTAAAGTCAATCAATTTCGCATTTTTTTCTTGGTTTTTTTTTTTTTGCAAAAGGGATACAAATCATGAGTTTAGTTTTTTGATAAATACATTTCAAACTCAGGCCAACCTAGTATCTTATTTGACTAATGAAACTTGAGTAAACCTGAATCTGACCTTGTGTCATGTTCATTTACAGATTTCGGTTCTAGTGCACTAATTGAAGTTAATTCAGATGGTTGGAATTCCAAAACTTTGGTTTTTGACTGATCCATGTAGTTGATCTCACCTTGTGGGGTAGGACTTTGGATGATTTCCTTTGATGTAGTACCGTAGGTTATCCATTCCCAATTTGCCAAGTTTTTTTAATAATAATTTTTGTCCTTACTTTTCTAGCTGAGTTGAACCTACAGGATGTTATAATTTTTTGACTGACCATTGAGCCATTATCCCGACTTAGTTGATCACCTGACCAAGTTCTATAACAAAGCATGTTGCGACAAATACATTTTCTGTATAAAATCTTTTTCTTCATTTTCATTTTTATAAAATTAAAACTTTACGTGAAATTTTGGCAATTCTGTGCAAAACGGAATCAAATCAGAAAAATCAGTAGACCATTAATCATTAATGTAGTAACATGGAAACAACAACAATTTTCTGAGTGTAAAAACAATGGTTGCTTGTGCAACTCATTTGTTAGAGTGCTCCCCGTATTCAATCCTATTGAGTGTACGGGGCTGATGGAAGGAACCTCTGTGAACAGTGTCTTAAACCACTGAGCCCTTGTGAAGAAAGCTTTCAACTTTCAAGAATCAAGTGTGCTCCTTTTTTTAGGACTGTTTTATTTATCTTATTTTCTATCTAGTGATATTATTTTCTTCACATAAAAAATGATAGATGGATCAAGGGAGGCAAGTATTCACAGTGGACCTTCTTGAGCGATATGCTGCAAAAGGTCGTGGAGTTATCACTTGCATGGCTGCTGGAAATGATGTCATTGTGATTGGAACCAGCAGAGGATGGGTCATCAGGCATGATTTTGGGCTTGGCAATTCATCTGGTGAAGTTTCAATTTTGAGTTTTCTGTTCCCTGGATACCCATTCTTATTAATTTTTAGATAGTGGAAATGAATTGGTATTTGACATCCCATTGAAATACGTATTTCGAATTCGGTAACCTTCACATTTTGACTGTCAAATTTGAGGGTTTAATTTTAATTTGCGAATCAACGTAGATATAAAATAGGGACCACTCTTTGAATGATTTGTTTTAGGGTTCTTGATAGTAGTGTGTACTTTATACTGGAATTTGAAGTTGTTTCTTTTTCTTTAATATCCTGCTTCTTCAGTAGGATTGATGAGTTTCTTATATCTTGCTGTCTGTTTGGAGTGTAGAGATTGATCTCACTGTGGGTCGTCCTGGGGACCAATCAATCCACAGGGTTTTTGTTGATCCTGGAGGGAGTCACTGTATTGCCACTGTTGTTGGTGCTGGAGGAGCTGAAACTTTCTATACTCATGCCAAATGGAACAAGCCACGAATTTTGACCAAGCTGAAAGGTCTTGTTGTAAATGCTGTTGCATGGAACAAGCAACAGATAACTGAAGGTAGTTATTTTATCACTTATTTGACTTGTGCCCATTACTTGTAGATTTATTTACTAAAAGGAGGTTTGGATATTCATTTGTGCTTAAGGTTTTGATTAAACTTTTTAAATGCAGTTTCCACAAAGGAAGTTATTCTTGGTACTGAAAATGGTCAACTTCATGAGCTGTATGTGGATGAGAAGGATAAGAAAGAGAAGTATATCAAGTTTCTCTATGAGTTAAGAGAACTTTCTGAAGATTTTATGGGCTTGCAGGCATGTCTTTTTCCTGTTTACTGTTATAGCTTCTTTTTCCAAGATAATCTATGGTTTCATCTCCTTTTTATGAATTTTAGAGTCTTTTTTTTTTTTAAATGTGGTTAAGGCATTCAATTTATGTTCTGGTTCTTGTCCTTTTTGATCAGATGGAAACAGCTAGCATAATTAATGGGACTAGGTATTATGTGATGGCAGTTACTCCTACTCGTCTTTACTCTTTCACTGGCTTTGGGTCACTGGAAGTAAGTCAAATAATATAAACTTCCATTTTTTTGTTTATTTCCCTTGAGTAATCTATCCTATGAAGTATTGATACTTCAATTTGCTTCATGCATCCATGTTTAGCACATATCTGATATTGATGTTTTTTTGTATACTTTACCTATATATGTGGGTGAAGTGTCCAAGCTTTTAAGCATTTATATTCAATACAACCACAACAAACATTAGGAAGCATGTGTAATGGTTTCTTCATAAACCAAAGAGGGAAATTGTTCTCTTTATGAATTGTTTTAAAAAAGTAGTGAGATTGATTGTGTTATTTCTATATGTAAATAATAGAAAGTAATTTATGACGACAATGATTTTTAATCTTGGGCTATCTTTTTTTATTATACCCTTCATTATCTTTCAAAGTTCAATTTTACTGATTGTTATACAAATGTAGACTGTTTTTTCAGGTTATTTAGATCGTACTGTGCATTTTATGGAACTTCCTGGTGACATACCAAACAGGCAAGTGGTTTCTCTCTCCCTCTTTCTCTAAAAACATAATACTATTGTTATATCATGGAAGCATTCAACAGTCTAAATGCAGAAAATGACTTTATTTTTACAGTCCTTCATATGTGTTGTTTGTATATGATCTATCTTTTCTAAGACTTCATTCTATTGATTATCTTCCAGTGAGTTGCATTTTTTCATTAAGCAACGGAGAGCTGTACATTTTGCATGGCTTTCTGGAGCTGGTATTTACCATGGTGGCTTAAATTTTGGAGGACAACAGAGGTAGTATAGAATGACTTGACTTTGTTGTCTGTTTAATCTTTAATCAATATTGATTTGGAACATGTTCACTATGTGGGTCACGATCCTACAAACCTCATTTCTGAACATGCTATTGGTGCTTCATGAATGGTTGCTATTGCGAATCCTTACATCTTGTTTTTTTAGGAACTTATTCACCCTTCTCTCACTTTTTGACAGTTCTTCGGGTGCAAATGAAAATTTTATTGAGAACAAAGCTCTTTTGGACTACTCCAAATTGTCTGAAGGAGCTGAAGTAGTCAAACCAAGTTCAATGGCATTGTCTGAATTCCATTTCTTGTTGCTTCTGGGTAATAAGGTTAAGGTGTGTATGCACTTTTGTATAATAGTTTTGTTTTCACCCATACGTCACAATCCCAATTTAAAGAGTTTTATACATGCTTGCTGAATTTTTTGAACATTTGTAGGTTGTAAACAGAATTAGTGAGCACATAATTGAGGAACTTCAGTTTGATCAAACTTCCGATTCAGCATCAAAGGGTATTATAGGATTGTGTAGTGATGCCACAGCTGGTCTGTTTTATGCATATGACCAAAACTCCATCTTTCAGGTTTGTGTTCTCTGAATTCTGTAACCTTCTGAATTTTGGATCTAACTGGCCTGGTTATAATTGCTGCTGCATTTGATAATTTAGTAGGTGTCTATCAATGATGAGGGCCGAGATATGTGGAAAGTATATCTTGACATGAATGAATATGCTGCTGCTTTAGCAAATTGCCGTGACCCTTTTCAAAGAGACCAAGTATATTTAGTGCAGGTACTGTTCACTCTGCTGCCCAAGAAATAGTTTGTCTGAATTCATGATAATCTTTTTGCCACAAGATAGTTTGGAGTTTGATTGTAATAATTTATGGTGCAGGCTGAAGCTGCGTTTTCATCTAGAGATTATTTTAGAGCTGCATCTTTCTATGCCAAAGTAAATCCCCTCTGAGTTCATTATTTTGCTAGATTTAGTTTGTTACATTATTGCAAGAGCTTCCTTTGCTTTCATGATACTTGATTACTTAAAAATAATTGTGCTGCCCTTTGCTATATTTCATGGTGGACTGGACTCTTATAGCTATATATTTTCAAGGCTCCCAAATTGGGACCAAAAGTTTCCAAATCATTGCGTATTAATATCGTTCCCTAAAGACAGGCCTCTGAATGTTTAATGAGCTCAGTTAATAAATTTAAAGTTTTGAAGGTGTAGAAGATTTTGGCAGCATCATCTTTACATAAAGTGCTCTGTTCTGATAATTTGGTTATAATTGTGATTCTTTTTTGTACTTAAGTAATGCTTTCTAGTATTAACACTTGGGACTTTGTGTTGATAATCCGAAAGAAAAAAAAAATCTGACAGGAATGTTATTTGCAGATCAATTATATTTTATCATTTGAAGAGGTCACTTTGAAGTTCATTAGTGCTGGTGAACAGGTACTATTCATGCTGCTGGCCATTAAATATGAATTATACTGTGGCTGCATTCTTCATCAATGTGTGCATTTTTAGAAAAAATTACATTGTAATTTTGTCTATCTATAAGAAATCTTTTTGATTATACTAGTATTTCATTCAGCCTGCTTTAATACATGAGTGTATTAAGTTTAATAAATGATAAATAAATGTTGCATCTTTGTATTTTCTTATGTGCATTTAATCTCTACAGTGATTGCTTTCCTATGTGGGCATATGCAAACTGGTTTGATTTGGTTTATCCTGAATTTAATTTTTAAATTTTTGGATTTGAAATTGACTCATTCTTAGGTTTCTTTCTTTTATGTAGGATGCTTTGAGAACTTTCTTATTGCGGAAGCTTGATAATTTGGAAAAGAGCGACAAATGCCAAATAACAATGATATCCACTTGGGCAACTGAATTGTATTTGGACAAGGTTCTACATTCTTGACATTTGGAAGGATAATTCCTTTATCTCATTTTCTGTTAACAATGGCATAACAAAACCTTATATGATATCCAAATTAAAACTAGAATGGTGCTTAATTCTGTATAATGTGTCTTGAAATTCCATCTGTTTTCCACAAACTCCTTATTGTTTCACTTATTTGTACATGGGGCACATGAAGAATGAGTGATAGGAAAAAGAAACAATTCTTATTGTTATGGATGCAAATTTAATGTTCAAGCTAAATTACGGTAGTAAAGAGCTTAAATTACTCCTAGCCAGGGAAAGTTACCCTGGAGCTTAAGCTAAATGCTGAAACAAACACAAAAACCATGGTCCCATCAGTAAGTGTGATCAGAAAAATATTCTTCACTGCTTTAAGAAATTTAAGTTATATAAACTTGTGTGTAAGGAAAGCCACAGACGCCAACCTTTGTGAAATAATTAGCTTGACCTGAAAATACAAATATGCTGTGTTCACAATGTTAATATGAAGACATGGTAGTAAAACATTAACGCTTAGAGATTTATGGTAAAGTTTTTTTTTTTTTTTTTTTTTTTTTTTTGTTGAGAAAATGGCTAGATCTTTGAAGCAATTTCTGATACTCTAGTATGGCCTTAGGCAATTAAGTTACTCCTTCAGTTGTATTCTTTAATATTTATCTTGTGAGTTCATAGATATTTTTGGCATGCAAATTAATTTGGTTTTCATGTCTTTTGATCTTTTAGATAAACCGACTGCTCTTGGAAGATGACTCTGAATCAAAGAATAGCAATTTAGAGTACCAATCAATTATTAAAGAGTTTCGTGCTTTTCTCAGTGACAGCAAGGATGTATTGGATGAAGCAACTACAATGAAACTTTTAGAAAGGTATTATTTGATACTTGATATGCCTGCCACATGTTTTTGACTGGACATTAATTCTTGCTACTTACCTGTTTCCTTCAATTTTATTTATACTGTTCTGGGAGTTTATATTTTTAAAATTCTTTCAACCACGGGGTATTTCATTTAGGGTTTAATTCAACAAAAATACGTAGGAAAGAAAGAGGATATTCTTTAAGGGCAGAGTGGGAGTATCCAGTTCCATGTTTGTTTGGATTTAATTAGTTTTATAGTTTTTAGAGTTTTATAAAATTTAGTTATGATAATAAATTATTCAAGAGAAACTATTAAATTTGTAAAATGTGGACACCCTTTGTCTCTACGAGTGATTCAACATAACAAGGTCTTTTTATAATGTATAACAAGATTGAGCAGTAACATATGCAGACATTTTGGGATTAAAAAACAGTGTAGTATATGGTGGGATACTACTTCGGATTTTATTAGATATGAATTCTGTAGGGATATGTTTAATCTACCTCTTTATAGGGTCGTTCCTTGAGTGAGTTCTGGTAGAGTCCCCCCACCACTTTGTATCTTTTATTTTATTTTTAATGCTATTTTGGGTATGTTGTAGATGCTTGATATAACTTGGGTTACCAGCTTAATTTGGATTGCTAGTTACATCTGATGCCTTTGCATACCTTAGTTTGAAAATAAAGGGTATTAATATATGCATTATTAGCTATTTTGATTCATTGATGATGACGAATGACTCCATCCTTCTGCGTTCGGCCTTGGATCTGATATGGCAACTTTCACAATTGTAAATTCATCGCATAATACCCCAATACTACTCAATATGATACTTAGGCACTCCATAATGTCCAAGTTCCCATTGTAGTTCCGCTCCTAAGAGTTGATGTCCTAGCGGGACTGCACTCTACAACATTTCACTCGCATGAAAACGTTGTAACCAATTAATCTAAACACTTGAGGAACTCTCCCTTAATATTTAGCTTTTCAGGGGGAATAGCAAATCACTTAGGTACACCACTGAGAATCCTATTATTAGTGATGTGGAGCTTAAACACCCCATGATACCCAACTCCCTGTCACAATAACATAATCTTTTATTGTTTATCATATCAATCCGATTAGAAGTTCCAATTTATTTAGTGGTTTATTTCCTTGTCATTTATAACTTTGTCTGAAGTTAGTTATATATTATATGACCGTTAATCTAATATAATTTTGCTTTTTCAATTTCTACAGTTATGGAAGAGTTGAAGAATTGGTATATTTTGCGAGCTTAGAAGGGCACTATGAGATTGTAGTTCACCATTACATTCAGGTGCCCTGATTGCAATTTATTTCATCATCTTTACTAAAGTTTTCCATTCCCAGAATCCAGATCTCTATTGCTTTATAGAAGTATACAATCTCATTGATTATATTTCCTTTTCTCTTACTTTCTGTTTTTGTTTCTTTTTCCAGCAAGGTGAATCAAAGAAAGCATTAGAAGTGCTTCAGAAACCTGCTGTGCCTATAGATCTGCAGGTATGATTCACCTTTTAGGATTTGGGGTGTGAAAATCTATTTCTCTATTGTGTCCCATTCGTCTCTAGCTATTTCAGCCATTACTTTTAAGTGGAACAGTAGCCTCTCAATTTATTTTGAGAAATGTAACAAATTATGGACAATACTGACTGTCCTATGCAGTATAAGTTTGCTCCGGACCTTATTGCCCTTGATGCATATGAAACTGTGGAGTCATGGATGGCTACAAAGAATCTGAACCCAAGGAAACTGATTCCTGCAATGATGCGCTATTCAAGCGAACCACATGCAAAGTACTACATATTTGTGTTTGCATTTTTATTCAGTTAAATGTTTCAGTCACACTTGTGTTCATCAATTTATTTATTCTTTGTGTTCTGTGTCTTTCTTCTGACAGATTTCTTCACTTTATTGATACTGTTTTGGAATTTTAAGTTCATTTATGTAAACTATTTTTGCATGCAGGAATGAGACACATGAAGTCATTAAATATCTTGAATATTGCGTTCATCGATTACATAATGAAGACCCTGGAGTTCATAACCTGCTACTTTCTTTGTATGCAAAACAGGTTGGGTGTCTTGCTTCTACATCCATGATCCTTGTACTTCTGATGTGATTATGAAGGGTGTTTCATATTCCTATTGTATTTTGATATTATCTATATCTATATATGGATGAATGAACATGTGTTCTTGCAAATGAACAAATGGATGCTATAATTATCCATGCCTGTGCAATTTTCATAAGGAGTTGGTAATCTGTGCATATTTTATGATTGGGATTGCAATTGTAAATATAAGTTGAACAAGATCCTCCATGGAAATATTAATGGAAATTCTAATATGTGCCTTTTTCTTTATAAAATATAACTTTGATTAATCAATTGAGGTTTGACCGAGTCTTAAACTTGTCTCATCTCTTGCAGCTGATACATGGAAATAGTGGTTTATCTTGATAAGATTTAAAGAAATTTACAACTTCTCGGATCTGTCTAGTGTTGACAATTGTGCCTATTTATGTATTTGTTTCTTTTTCTTTTTGTCTACTCAGGAAGATGATAGTTCACTTCTACGTTTCCTACAATGCAAATTTGGGAAAGGACCGGAAAATGGTCCCGAGTTCTTCTATGATCCTAAGTATGCCTTGCGTCTTTGCCTAAAGGAAAAACGAATGCGTGCATGTGTTCATATATACAGTATGATGTCTATGCATGAAGAAGCGGTTGCTCTTGCCCTACAGGTGATATTAATATGACGACAAGGAGTTTTGTCAAATTCCTTCTAATATACTCTTGATTATTGGTTATAATTTATTAAACATTATAAAATCATGACAAGAATCATTAAGTGGGAAGTGGAACCCACAAAAAAATGTGTTATTAATAAATTTATGTCAGTAGTAGAGAATGTGTTTAGAAAAGTGTGTTGAAGAGTTTGTTGTTAGAATTTGTCATATAATGATTGTTAAGTTCCAACTTCCACCACTGCTTTAATACAAAAATGGTGTTGCTTAATTAGAAATATCTGCTGGACTGCTTTACAAATGTTCCTCATTGGTGATATTTCACTCGTACTTATATCTTTTAGGGATTCTGCAAGGGCAACCAATTCTAGCAGATGTTTTATTCTTTATGCACTAGAAATCTTGATGTTGGGAATAATTCACTTATGAGGACCAAAAGTACCTTCCATTGGGGGATTTTTCTACCTTTATGGCTGGGATATGTTAGTGGTCTTGCAGAATATATAGTTCTCTCAGCCAGGTTTTGAAAAGTAGTTCAACATATCCAGTTAGAAGTTTCTTAAATTTTCAATATTTTTACATCCCAACAAAGAAATAAAAAATAAGCCTTTAAATATTTTGAAGATGCTTTACTTTTTCATTTTTAATTGTCATAATTTTGTGCTCACTGACTTTCCTATACCAGGTTGATTCAGAGCTTGCTATGGCCGAAGCTGACAAGGTTGAAGATGATGAAGATTTGAGAAAGAAACTCTGGCTTATGATTGCTAAGCATGTTGTTGAACAAGAAAAAGGAACTAAGAGAGAAAACATTAGGAAGGCAATTGCATTTCTTAAAGAAACTGATGGCCTGCTAAAGATTGAAGACATATTACCATTCTTTCCAGATTTTGCACTGATTGATGACTTCAAGGTACAGTTATTTTTGTTCTGATTTTGTCATCTTGATTGACAATTTTCAAATCTGATCAATTTATCTCGTAGTGACACTTACTAGCTAAGTTTTATTTTACTTTTGTTCTCTGTTGACATTTGCATATTACAATAGCTTCTTCTGTCAAAATTAACTAAAGAATGTGATATGTGAACTATATGTCTTAGATAATTGCTATTGGTTTTCTTGAACTCCGGTTGGTAAGCTTAACTAAATTTGTGCAGGAGGCTATATGCTCATCATTGGAGGATTACAATAAGCAAATTGAACAGCTTAAAGATGAGATGAATGATGCAACCCGCGGTGCTGACAACATCAGAAATGATATCAGTGCACTTGCTCAAAGATGCACTATTATTGATCGAGACGAGGAATGCGGGGTATTGCGCTTACTGATACATTAAGATCACTCTGCTTTTGTTTTTCTGATTTAGTTTGCTGAACCGATGCCCTAAGCTGAAATCATTTTATTCCGACTCCCGATAGGTCTGTCGACGGAAAATTCTAGCGGTAGGGAGGGACGTCGGCATGGGTAGAGGTTTTACATTAGTAGGACAAATGGCTCCCTTTTATATCTTTCCGTGTGGACATGCCTTCCACGCACAGTGCCTGATTGCCCATGTGACTCGTTGCACAGTTGATTCCCAGGTAAATACAATGCCTTTATCTCGTTACTGTCATCTCATTGCGACTACTTCACATTATGGTACCTGAAAGTTTGTTTTTTCAGATTAGTCCAACACTGATGTGAGTGTGAAAAGCGATGTAACAAAGTTGAAAGGACACAGTGATCTTATCTTTAGTTGTAACATTAAAAAGAATGGATAGTTTTGAGAGGGGATATCCAAAACTCTGTTATTTTTCACAAAGTTAATTAAAATGACGCAAATACACTGCAAATGCTGTTTGATTTGGACCCTTCAACATGGGTTAATACAGTGGTCATAAATTGACAATATCGTTAGTTTTATATCCTAAAGAAATTTTATTCTCAAGTTTTGTTATAATTGTCATAACCTTGTTTTTCATGGCGTCAAAATGTTGCCCCCACCACAAACCAGTATATACTAATTCTTGCCAGTACCATCATTCAGATTGAATAATTTGGGAAAATGTTGCAGGCTGAGTATATACTGGATCTGCAGAAACAACTAACTTTGATGGGCAGTGAAACAAAAAGAGAATCCAATGGCACCCTTTCTCCAGAGGAGTCCATTCCTAGCCTGAGCACTGTAGACAAGGTTTGTCCAGAGCTTTCTTTCATGCACACCGCGTAGCATGTATTTGTAGTTAACGGCAGAAATTTATTGCTCAACATTGCATTTTTCTTGCAGTGAAATTTAAGTTTCAAATTTATTTTCTTGTTCTACCATTAAATGCTTGTACTTTGATGGAGTTACGCTGAATGTTCTGGTGTCAAATTATGTGCAGCTCCGGTCACAACTGGATGATGCTATAGCTAGTGAATGCCCATTTTGTGGTGATCTGATGATCCGTGAGATTTCTTTGCCTTTTATCCATCCCGAGGAAGAGCAACATCTGCTACGATCATGGGAGATAAAACCAAGCGCTGGAAACCAAAACCAGAGAAATATGTCGTTACCTATATCGACATGAGTTGTAATGTAATATGCTTGCTCTGCCGTGAATAACATTACTATTCACTAGAGTATGATTGATTGTCCCAGTTTCTTGCAGTGTCTGGTTGTGAATGTTTGAACCCTTGTTCTTTTTTAGTTTACATTCCGTTGCCTTTTTGTTATGCTGTTGAATCACTTATTTTCTCATTGCCAAAAGAAGTTTACCCCACTCCTCTCTGTAAAGTGTAAACCCTGTACTTGATTGTAACTCACGGTTGCATCCACTTTTGTGACCAGAAGGCATTCTCGAAAGTTCATTCAATTTCTTTAATAGTTTTTTTTTTCCCCATGGTTACACAATTCAAGCTAAACTTATTCTTTATATACTTTTGGTACTATTATTCAACCAAAGTAAGACTTAAAAATATTATACTCTCACGAAAGCTCCAATTTTAATAAAAGAACAAATCGAAAGCACCCTTTTATCTGTTGTCACTTTTTCTTTACCAAAATTGAGCTAATAAAAAAAGTCAGTCAGATTCTAACAGCACTTTAGTATCCAAACACCAAGAGATCAATAATCATTGACTAGTTACCTAGTTTCAATTGATGCAAGAATTAGAACACCGTCTTCGCCAAATCCTAAGTTTTTGTCTACAATTTGGAATCATGATTCATGTCTTAACTTTCTGTGCCTGGTAACTTGTTTCTGACATTAACTGAAAGAACTAAAGGTTTCTAAACTTGAGATTCTAGGAGCAGATGCGTTCTCAGATTCTTCTAAACCAAATTTTCTTTAACTAAACCACTTTCCTGTGAAATACAAACATACTTCCAGAACAAAAAGTAGAAAACCCGAAAATTTCAATCCTTAACTCTTCATGTTTTGGTTGTTTAAGCGTTAAATCAATTATTGCTCAAACATCATAATTAGAAGATATTTTGTTAAATTAAACTCAAAGTTGATGATGATAAAAGGGAAGCAGAGTTTGAATAATTTTAGGTATTCTTATTAATAAGTTCAGATCTCATCATCACCATCCACTCTGAGAGTGGGAAAAACCAGTTATCTTCTGTACACATACATAGCTACGTCATTTACAAGATCGCATCATTCCAAGTTCTTCTCTCCAACCGGAGTCATCCCCTCTGACCCGGTCAGGTCAACTCAGAACCGAACCCGACCCAAAAACAAGGGCCGGGCCACCATTTCCAGGCACCACTTTAATCTCCACCGTTGTCAACGCCACGCACGGTTCAGCCCTGGCCCCAGCAACTCAAGTACATCACTTTTCGCAGAGACTCGTCCGCTTGAGTCACCCTTTTCTCCACGTCAGGGCTCCCCGTCACAGCGCCGGCGCCGTCAGATCCCACGACGCCGGACAAGGGGCGAAGATCCGACAGAGCTCCGCCGGAGAAGAGGCGGCTACGGTTGTGGTGGATGGAGTTGAGCGCCGTCTTGCACTTGTAGCCAGGATCGGTGTGACCCTGCGCCACAGCCACGGTGGCCGCCATCCAAACACGGTTCAAGTAACTCATTTTTCTCTTCGTTTTTTTCTTTTCCTTCTGTTCTTAATTCGCAACACAGGTGAGAGAAACGTTAGTAGTGAAATGAATCGGTTGAGGAAGAGGGAATTTATAGAAGAAACGGGAAGCACTTGGGATATAATTTTGTATAAAATACTCATCACAGGTGGGCCCCATTCTCCACCTAAACATATAGATTAATACATATTAGAGATTTGGTGTATCATTATTAACTCTTCTTTAATACTAGTATTTTATACACACGTATTTAGATTGCGTGATACTATACACCATTCCAATTAAAATTATTAATTTTGTTTGGTATTCTAATACTAATCAGTGATAGTAGCATTTAACAAAGCTTAATTAAGTTTAAGTCATGTGTTTAATTTAATATAATTAATGGTGAGAGACAGTATTAGTATTGTTGAGTGTGAGAGATAAGAGTGGTGGTTCGAGGAAACAGGTGGTGGACTTATCCGAAAGAGACATAATTGTCACCTATGACTCACCTTTACCTTCACAACATTAATGTCCCTTTCTTCTTTTATCTTTATTTTCTCTCTCTTCAATTCTTCATTACTCATGGGTCCCACTCTCAGTTTGTTTTTTCCTAAACTCTGACCCAGGAAGAGTGTTGTTTTATGAAGGGGTAGTTTCGTCCTTTCATATGTGGCCCATTCTTTTTCGCCCTTTTCTTATTCATTTGATGGTATACGTGTTATGTGCGGAACTGTGGCGATGACACGTTGGTGTTGGTGGCATTCTCGGAGGATGGGCCTGCAGTACGATGATCCACTAGTTATGGGCCGTGGGCAGTGATCACGTGCCTGCGCATGGCTCCATTCTCTCTCTCTTGCTCTCTCACCGCCACGCATTGCACTTGTCATTTTTCTATTCGTTCTTTAAGATAAAAAAAAAAAAAAGCTTTTACCCTTTTTCCACTTTTACACTTTACACCACCTTGGATGATAGCTTGCTTGAGTCACTATTGTTACTCACTAGTTTCTATATAAACTATTCATTTAAAAAAAAAATGGTTATTATTTTAAATCATGTATTTCTTTTATTGGATGACACTGAAAGATGTTTCACAAATTTTTTTTACCTTTCAACATGGTTTCGTTTGTACTTGGATGAACACGTTGAAAAAGAGACAAGTTTGTGGTCACTCTAACCGGTAACAGCTAATGCAATCATATGCAGAGAAGACGTTACTTTTTTACACTTTTTTTGGTAAAAAATCTGTGTGTATGAAGACACTAGAATTGTTGGAAAGCACGTCGTTTTGTTTTGTAGGGGATGAACTTGGCCTATTTCTATTTCTTGTGCAATGAATTACAACGTTCACCATTTATGATTTGAGAAGGAATCTATTCTATGTCCTTCATTCCATCAATCCAAAACCTGCTGCATTTGCTTGGTCACAGTTTATACTATCATATTGTTGTCTTTACCATCAAAATTTTCAATGAAATTATTACCACATTATTCACTAGAACCATTATTTACTGGAATGTTTTTTTTCTTTTATCAGTACAGAGTATCACTTGACTTCCACTTAACTTTTATCCGCAAGAACTTTTCATCTCAATATTATCTTTTATCCAAAAATATTATAATTTAAGGTCTAATAATTGATACAGCTCATATAATTAGTATGATTTAGTATGATTGATACTCAAATAATTCATTATTTTTTATCTAATATTTTGTGTTAACTATTTGATTTATATTTTTTTTGAACTATCGTATTTCTATTCTCTCATAATTTATTCTTTCTTCTATTTTCTTTTTTCTCTCTTTTATTATTTTTATTATTAGTTTTATTTTATAACCGTTAGAATAAATTCAGAATTTTTACTGTGTTTCTTTTTACCAGTCTTCTGTTGTTTTTTTATAAATTACACTGATAAACACTTATTTCAATATTTTAAAATATATTAAATATTTTCTAAAATATTAACATTAACATAGAAGACACAATAGAAAATAATAAAAAGTAAAAAATCTGAACTCATGTTAGAATATATGCGACGGACTAAAGCAATTAAAATTAATAAGTGTCACTAAATTGTTTAACAACACATAAATAATTTTTAATCTTTATAACAGATCTAATACTCTGCTTCACATGGCATATGAGTGATGGCAACCCCAGGATTAACATCATGATAAGCTCTAATAATTGGTACTTATATATTGCACTTTACAAAAAGGAGATATGCTTATTTAATTTTCAAAGTGGACCTACCCACTTTGTTTTGTTTGTTAAATCAGCATCTGTATACTATATTACAAAGACATGCCCTAAAAACATATACAAAATGACAGTGACTGATAGTTAATTATCTATTCTTACCAACTTTCCTGACTCATTCAAGACATAACCTCTATTCACAAAAAAAAAAAAAATAAGAGTATTTAGAATCTCTGACTTGACTTAATCTCCAAGTGGTGAAGGTTTATATACATTGATTAAAAATATAATAACAGTAATAATAATAATAATGTGTGTTTGAAAAATAATTAATAGCTGTGAATCAAATAACTCTATCATCATGTGTAACATCTACATTATGCAGAAGCTGCTTGAGTGAATCCCTTTGGATTCAAAGGAAAAAGCAAACATTCTGGTAAAAGGCAAAGCATTTCTATTTCTGGAATGTCGTAATATTAGTATAACCAGATCATGTACCAAAAAAGCATAACCAAATGAAAGATGAAATAGGAGATCATTTCAAATGCGTATTCCACTGTCACCAACTAATATAGTGACAAGCCCTTAAAAAACATATCCAAAGATCATGATTGTTAACTAATTATCTATTATTTAATTTTCTTGACTACTTCAAACCACTAACCTCTTAATTATCTATTATATATAAGATCTCTGATTTCATTTGATCTCCAACTGATGAAAAAATCTTAAAGAAGCCTTACTATTTTTTGGACCAACTAGAAAAAAAAAATGAGATTATAATCTTTTAAGTTATAGCCGCCATGAATGCTACCAACTTTGCTTTTTCTCACCTGATAAACAACTATAAAGAACTAATGGCTTATGAATGCCAATACTATTTTATTATAATCAATTGTACTGATCCATCGTTCAAAGGAAAATAATTATGTTGAAGACAAGAATAACCCATATACTTCTCAAACCGACGAGCTAAAATTATAGATGATGATGTAAAAGTAAAATTAAGTATTCACTCGTACATAATAACATCACAGACATTGTTGAAAAAGAAAAAGACAGGATTTCATTATTGTATTATAGCAATTTTCTAGGCGCTTCAACCATGTATGACATATCAGATCAGTGAGTCTGGAATTCAATTTCAGAGTATACAATCAAATAACATTAAGGGCTTGACCCAAGGAAAGAAGGAGAGAAACACTTTACACTGAATCAACACCTTGGACCTGCTGTTGGGCCAACAAGTATCTTTCTCTTCTTTCTTTCTACATAAGGAGAAAAGATGCAGAATATGAGAAAATAGAAGGAGAATATTGAATATAAGTAAAGAGTTAACATTTATGCATTATTAGTATAAACAATTTCACATACTCAACTAATAAGAAACAGAAAAAACCGAAGAGTTTCAAAGAGTTTGAAAGATCTAAAACAAACTTAAGAATGAAATATTTTTATTTACTATAAAACAATTTTTAGGAGACCTTTTCTTTTCTAGGAAGCCTTTTTATTTACAACTAAAACAGTTTATTGGAGGCCAAAAAAATTTTAGAGACTTTTTTTTGAGAGGCCTAAAGCAAGAACTTTACCTGCTTGGACCTTAAATCGACCTGATAAAAAGTCATGACAGATATGACTTTTGAAATAGTCATTGTAAGTGACTATATATTATGTACTCAAACAAAAGAATGTGGCAAGAAGAGTGTCTAACCCATTCATCTATAACAAGGCCTTCTCCGGCTACTTGAGGACCTTTCTCCTCCGGCGGTTTCTTTCTCACTTCAAGTGCAGCATCAGCTTCAGCCAACATTCGTTTGAGCTTATCCAGTACCTTACAGAAACAACAGCTTTCAATTATAACTACAATTTTTCAATTATAACTACAATTAATAAAATGGTAGTGGTCTTGTGTTATGTCATGCCATGTGTGAGATATGTAGTCTTACAGGACTAGGCCGTTCAAGGTCCACAAAAATAACCCGAAGAATTTGCTCTATTGCCACTTGATCTCTTTGCTCATCAAACTGCAGGATAAAATATGTGACCTCTACATGTTAAATTCTAATTTGCTTTGTGTACTGAATGCATGCCTATTTATTTATTCAAGAAACCAAAACACTTCGATGAAAATGTTCAAAGTAACATAATATAGACTTGGCTTATTTATCAATGCAGGAATAAGTCCAAGATGTTAGGTTTATAAGGAGGGGTATCATTTTGGGAGATACAACACCAGTGAGATCTAAACCAAACCACATAAGACACTGACACCACTCTCAATCTAAAACCTTAAGACAATGGGTTTATGAGTCTTTATTCTTATATAGTGCTCTATTTTCTCATTTCTGGTCAATGTGGGACTTAGACTCACACTTATATTCCTAACACAAGACTTGCAAGTCACACCTGCAAAAGATGAATTGCGAAAAATGATTTTGTGAATGCTTGCAATCAGCTTAAGGGATTTCGAATGGCATTCTTCGTTGTTATTTATCTTTACGTAGGTTGTGTACAATATAATCAAAGTTGCAATGCTAGCAACAAAAAAGTGTTCCATAATATTTTTACTTTCAAAACCTTATGTACTCACCTTAAATAAAATGCATTAAGAGTGATATACCCGAGAAGGCAATTCATATAAAATTCAGTTCTGACATTAGTTGTGTGAAGAAAATCAGGAAACGTTCAGGCATATGTATATTCAAGTATGATACATGTCACAAGTAAATGTGGAGACAGCAAATAAATAAGCTACACCAACTCAAGTCCCCAGAAAGAAAGTAAAATCAGGTCATGAATATGCACAAAGGTTCCAGAACCTCCATTCCAATAACAGATGCCAAATTCCCATTGGTAAAAAATAGAATCTCTTAGAACTATTTATAAGCAAAAGTTATCTTAATAAATTCAACAATACTCACATCGATACAGCACAAAGGTTCCAGAACCACCTTCATTTCCAATAACTAACACATGCCAAACTCCCATTCGTACTATTTATTATCTTAAAATATTCAACAGTACTCACATGGAATACAAATTTCTTGATCTTTGTTTAAGTTAACATCTTCAGCTTTTCCGCACACACAAAAAAACAAGGATTTTAAGACATACACACCATCAAGAAAATGTTAACTGTGCCACGAACTTGAAGAAGGTTTGAACTTTATCTTACATGAACAAGCTAAGATATAAATGAAAACTACAGATGATGTTGATGCCAGATATCATCAAAAGGAGCAATAATAAATTACCAGTTCAGGTACATAATCGATTTCACCTTGCACTTTCAGGCTCATGATTTTAAACTTAACCTTGCTTTTCTGTTCAATTGGTTTCTCATTGCTCTCTGGTGGCTCCACAAACTTGAATACTGCCAAAGATGTGAGACAGTTATGAGAGGAATCACCAATTTCTAAGCATTTGACCATGTTATTTAGCACGAGTTTAAAAGCACAAATTACCGGTGGCAATTATACTTTCACCAGGAGCAAGAACACCACCTGGAGGACGCATATAACAACTCTTGGGTGCTGTTGTTTGAAACTAAGAAAAAAGAAAACATCATCATTTGGAGTAACCTAAATAGTGGATAAACATAAGAAAAAGGCAGTATATAAAAATATCAGTGTTCATATCATCTTATAGATATATGCCATGATGAAACCCTATATGAAGAGGGTCATGATCAACATATTACATTTCCTACAGTAATTTACCAAAACTTAACTTTCATGCATGTGTAGAGACTAAAACTTACAGTTTTCTACATCATACGATGAATACCATGAATGACAGAGTTATTAGCCAATTTATGATATGGAGTAACATGTTGATAATGTTCTCACACATAATTTCTGAATACAAGAAAATGATGGCAAAGAAGAAAACAGAAATAGAAACCACACCTTGAAAGCTACATGAGACTTGCAAGTGTTTTCGATTGCGATTGCACTCCTAACTTGCTTACCAGGTTCATCTTCAAATCAAAACAAAGTCACATTGAATCAAGCAAGGACAAACCTAACATCCACTACAAACAAATCGATGAATCCGTTTTCTCATCATCATATACTTGATTTCACCTATTAAAAGACAGGTCATCTTAAAATGTAGCAAAACAATAAAGCAAGGTAAAAAAAATGGAATGGACAAATGTGAACGTTAGCCATGATAACTATGATTAGAGCAACCCATTCACAAGGCTGTAAAATGAAAATGAAATATCTAGACCAAGCAAATTGAAACAAAACATTAATTTCACACGAAATTCAGCACACTCGTACACACGCAAGAGAATAATTCTAAATCTTCTTATAATATCTTGATATAAATCCTCTGCTTCCTTTATATCGTAAGTATTAAATAGTTTTTTATGTGTCCAAGATATTAAATATATTTCCTTTTTCATTTGATACTTAACATATAAAATATTGAAAAGATGCATCAGAAGGTATAACATTGCTTATTATAACATAATAAACAAGTTTCAAGAGACACCTACATGGAAAGTAAAGCTTATTGGCAGGATCAAGACGGAGTCTCCTCTTTGTAGGGAGCAGAGACTTTGCCACAGATGAGACAGTGGTTGAAGAATGCTGACCGGATCTATCAACAGATTGAAGATTATTCTGATTTTGCTGGTGAACATTGTGCACGTTGTAAGATGTGGAAGATGAAGAAGAAGATGGAGTGTGAGTTGTTTGCCAAAATGGCTTTCTACAAAAACTCCAAACCTTCCCAACAGACCCTAATTTTTCACTCTCCACCTCCATTTCACCGGGAACCGCCACTTCCGGCAACTGGGTCGGAGAAAAGCCTGCAAAGTTTCAAGCTTTGGGCTCAGTGAGAGAGGGACACGAAGGTAGATTTGGCAGGTATGGCAGAAATGCTATGAAAGTTGTGTCTGTTGGTAAAAACGCTCGAACTTAGCAAGCCTGTCCAAGAAAAAGCCAAGGTTTTGAATGTGACCCTTGGGTGTGTTGTGCTGTGTCGTGTTTGATTTACAACCTTTTTTCTTGTTTTGTCGAAAACGGTGGTAGTTACCTTGTACTGGTAAGTACCTTTATGAGTGAGACAATTTGGTAGCAGAGATGGTGGCGTCAATTTTACTGTGATGGAATGGAATGAAAAATTGGATTCGGACTCATTGCAGCCAATTCTGTGATTTTGATTTGTGTGTTTGAGGTCCGTTTCGTTTATGCCATGGATTCCCGGGCTTTACAGTTGTTGTGATTCTTCCTTCTCTGCAATCATTTGCTCCTTCTTATCAACATTTGACAAATGTGTAACACAGCCATATCAAACCTTTTATTTATCCAATAGTAATTGCTTGTAGTTGTAAAGTTATTTTTAAATAAAAACACCGATTTTTATGAGAAATTGGTTAAAATAACTTATATACATCAAGATTTTTTTGGAACATTATTACAAAAGAAAGTCTTTAATCCAAAACGAAATACAGTGACAACATAGAAGGTATGGGATGAGCTGTGATTTTTGCTCTTTCAAGCAAAAAGCAATTTTGATAAGAACAAAAACAAACTCAGCAATCCAAATAAAGTTGGCTTCATATCTAACCACATCAGTGTCGAAATAAATCTAGTCAGGATTGGTATTTTTCTTTATTCTCTTCCTTTAATTTATTATTATTAGGTATAATTAGTCGTATAGTACCCAGTTTGGTGCTGGAGTTTTTAATTGGTACCCTTTAAAAAAAGTGTCAATTGCGTACCCAAATTAGTTTAAGTGCACCAATTGAGTCCATACCGTTAAATATTCCGAAACGGCGTTTAAGAAGTGGTGAGGTGGCAGTGCAGAAGGGATACATGTCAAATAATAACAAATGACTGGTTGAAATTATAATTGTACAGTTCCACATGGTATTTATATTTAAAGAAGATTGGCCCTCATTTTTCATTATCTTCTTCCTCTCCTATGTTCTGCCCTAATCCAGTTTCTTCTTCATCAATATCCTGACAGTTTGTTGTGCCCTAATTCAGTTTGTTCTTCCTCTCGTTTTGTGTGTTTTTGTTTTTATTTTATAAGCAGCGGAGTGGTGACAATGATGTATTTAAAGGGTGCAATTACTTTTGTATTCACCTTATCAACCAAGGCCTCCTCACCATCCCCAACACAAACTTCTTCATTACCCACACCATTTTCCTTATCAGCCAACTCCTCTTCACCATCCCCAACACAAACATCTTCATTAGCCACTCCATCCTCTCACTCAACAACAACCTGTTCTCCAATATCCCCAACTTCACAAAAATCAACCCTAACATCAAAACCCTAATCACTAAATCAGAGAAAAACACAATATCAACCTTTCGTTATCAATGGCCCACAAGTCGCTCTCAAGTCTCCACTTCAGTGTTCGAAAGTCGCCTTCAATTTCTCCACCACTTCGCGAAAAATCCTCCACCAGTTCGTCTCCCCTGCGTCACCTTTCCCCAATTTCACATTTTTATCACATGCTTCTGCGACTTCTATTTTAGCTTTGTCGCCCTTTTTTTTTTTAATTTTCTTTCTTTTTTTTTTAAAATTTTTCATTACAAGACATTTAATTTTCTTCCCCAGCTTTCCACATCATTAAAAATTAATCTCCACGTGTTCCAAATTTAATTCACAGACCAACCAGTATCAATCAACGTTAACCTTTCTAACGGAGTCAACTTAAATGGACTCAATTGGTGCACTTAAACTAATTTGGGTACGTAATTGACACTTTTTTAAACCGGGTACCAATTAGAAATTCCAGCACCAAACTGGGTAGTATACTACTAATTATACCTTATTATTATTACTATTATTATTATTTATCCTTGTGCTCTAAACGAACACAGAAAATAAAGTTATTTCTAGCTTCTTCATTAGCCACCAGTACATAATATGGTTGTAGAACATTATTAGCAAGTGATTTTATTAAGAATGAACCCATTTTAATTTTTTTTTATATTTTAAAATTTTAAAATTAGTGTCATTAGAGCGGCACATAAACAGTCAGCAGCCAATATAAATTCTCAGTAATTCTTGCCTAACTGGATCCCCTCTTGTTCTAATTATACAATAATATATCATATGATCATGGATTCGTTATTATTTTAATTAGTATTGTGCTTGGAATAAGCCAACAACCTTGCCCAAAAGCTACTTTCTAAAAATCAATAAAAGTTGCTAAAAGGTCTCATAATAGTTTACTAATTAATTTTCATATTACTTAAAACAAAAAGCTATCATCTTCTCTTTTTCTTTTGGACTAATACCAATTGAAGATTAACATTACGATAATCAACAACCAGGTCATGGATTGTTTCTTCCAGGGATGGTGTGGCACTGTCACTACTCAGAGAATTATAATTGTCAAGGAGATAAGGATCATAACAATCTCTTTTTCAGATCCTTATCTAAATTTTTCTAAATTGTTTATTACTTAATTCTTAAGCATAATAGTAGTTTATTTGTATTATTATTATGTTAAGGGGAAAAATGTCATATCCAAATTTAGTTGCATTTTTCAAACGCCTCAAATTTCTAACCCCAATTAGAGTCCTGTTTTAGATCTGGTTTAATCAAGTTTCTAAACACTAATTGGTGTTTCCTTCCTCCCAATTTTTTTCTGCTGAAATCTAGCAAATTTCAACAGTGAAATGAAAGTGTAAACTTATGTTTCACCCCTGGAGGTACCAAGCATTAATAAAAGTGAAAACATCAAAGCAGATAAAATTTTTGAAATGGTTTAACACATTCAGATATTTTTCATTCATCAAAATTTACATCCAAATCTGTCGCAATAGAACAGCAATTTTTGGACATGACCATGAAATCTCTGCCCCACCTTCCCTTAGGGCAAAGGTTCAATCAAATTAGACACAAAGTTTTGTAATTGCCCTTGTGACTCTAGTTGGGACCCCAACAACTTAGGTACATGACTGTCCTCAATGATTCCTCTGACTGCTTTGCTTCTTCCTTCGATCTTCCAGAAACCATAGCAGAAGAAGAGGAACAAAGATTCTTTGCCTGAGACAAGGATCTCACGTTGTTTTTCACTTGATGTTGAGCTGATCTTAAGGCATTATTCCACCTGCAGAGACCCTGATCCTTCAAGGCCTCCACAACACCAACACTGGCTGCCACAGCCCAAGTTCTGCCTGCTGAACACATCTTTTATAAGGCTTCTTCAAAGAAACTCTTGCTTTGATATTTAAAGGATCAAAAGTAACCCAATTGAGACTTGATATTGTAGTGTGATTTAAGCGAATGGATGAAATATATTGCAGGATTTTAGATTGAGAGAGCAATTGAAGTGAAGGTGGTTTTATATTGTGAAGAAGCACTTGAGAAAACTGCTAAACTGAGGAAAAGGCCAAAGATTTAGAAAAACCATAGGCATAAAGTAATGGTTAGCTAGCAACTGGTTTTGGGGTAGCCAGTGGTTTCGCTGAGCGTAAAGATTTGGAATCAAGTTCAATGAATCCGTAGTTTTAGGACCACCTGTCCCTGTCACACTCACTTAAACTATAAAATATTTAAGTACGAATTTTTTCTGTCATTATGATGTCTGCTTGGCAAATCAAGCACACTCTTATCTGTTTGGAATCTAATAATTGAGGTTCCAAAGTAAGTTTTTTTTTTTAATAATTTAAATATACTTTTATTTAATAAACCCGCATAAAAAATTATCTGATGACCAAAATATGTTATACAGGGTAAAGGACTGAAAAGTTAAATCATTTTATTGTACTGTTTTTAAATTTTTCAAGTTTCTCACCAAAAAGTTTTGATGTCTGCATTACTTCCTGGAGAATCATGTAAAATAACAATGAGATCTATACATACAGCACTGGCAATGTTCTTAAACATCAAATCGATCTTTGCAGAATCATATTATTGACCTGGGATATTTTAGTCGTGCAACAGTTTTTTGTAACATAATAATTTATGTAAAAATGTGATAAGTTAATAAACGTAGTATTAAGCTATAGACGAGATGATATAATTCTTGCATATGCACTCCACAATAGCTATAATATTTTAGCTACTTTGACAAAGAATATATAATGTTATATTACATTTAATAAAGTCTATGTTGTTGCAGAATCATTCATGAGTCATGACTTGCATTTCTCTTCAATTTAAAGAGTTTCAAAATTTAAATAAGCAATATCTGTAGAAGGGAAACTGGGAAGATCGTAGAAATTTCATTGAATTGATATTCTTCATGATTACTGTTACAATGAACAGATAGCAGTAATAATAATATAAATGAATGGAGACCAAACATGGCAAGAGACATCTCCTCCTCGATGTGGCACAAATTCTTCATGGTCCACATTCAAAGAACAGAACTGTTTTCTCCATGTTGTCTTTCTCTTTCCTTCAGCTGGGACCCCAGCAACTCAAGTACATGACTTTCCTCAAGGATTCTTCAGACAGTGTCACCTTCTCTTCATGCATTGAGCTAGAAACCAGAGCAGAAGAGGAAGAAGAAAGCTTCTTTGCCTGTGACAACGATCTAACATGGCTTTTCACACTTTGCTGAGCTGACTTGAAACCTGAATTCCATCTGCAGAGACCCTGGTCCTTCAAAGCCTCCACAACTCCAACACCAACAACCACAGTCCAAGCTCTCTTAGGTGAACTCATATCTAATGTAGTAGCAGTTACAGTGATTCTCTCAGTGCTGAAGCTGATAGTAGTGTATCTCAGTTTTGTATCAGAAGAATACAAGCACAAGTTTTTGAATGATGAAATATTGGAGTGAAGGGGACTCCTATATAGGGATGCAAAAGTCGGTGACTGATAGAAGTTGCCATTTTTAAAAAAAATAAATAAATGATTTTTAATTGCTCAGTATCCTGTTTCAGTATTGAGCACCACGTGTCGGTGCCACACACGTGCGACGATGCCATGCAGTTGCATTGCAGAGTAAGGATTAGGTTACACGTGTAGATTCTGGCTTGAGAAATAGACAACGTAAAAGAGCAACTGGTTTACAAATCCCATAAAACCAATCAACGTTGGATAGACCCTGGTTTCTGGGAAGGGACTGAATCCGCTTGTTGTCTTAGTACTCACTTCAAGGCATTAATTAATTAAATAATCCAAACATGGCCTACATGCATGTGGCTACTAAGATATATGCAATAAAGGTAGGAAAAATTATAATGTGGCCAACGACTCTTGGAATGTTATTATAGGGTAAGTTTGAGTTTTTATTTTAGTACTAGACATTTCAACTGGGCTAACGATGTAACTAGGAAGTTTTTAAAAAATTATGGATATAGGCAAATCATTCTATTCTCACTTATTTTTTAAAGGGAAAATGTATATTCCTTACACGATTTTCTTTGCAATTGGACTGTGGTGGCCATGACAATTTCAAAAGAGAAAACGTACAAACTCAAAACGATTTCTAAATAGAAATCGTGTATCCTTAACACGATATCATCATAATCGATTGGGTTCGAACAATTTGTATTTTCAGTACTGTATAATCGATTATACGTGTATTGTAATTGATTACAAATAGCAAACTGTAGTTTCTGGGAATATATAATTGGTTACTTGATATATAATTGGTTACTTGAGTGTTGTAATCGATTACATATGCATGAATTGAGTTTGTGGGATTTTGGAATCCATTAGAGGATAAAGTTTATGAAATTTTAATGGATCAAGGTTGTAATCAAGGTTGTAAATAGGATGGATAAAATTTGTAAGTGACATATGAGCAAAAGAACAAATAACTATGATGTGATGTACGGAAGGCGACTAGTTTGGAAGTGACCACAATCATACCACCAATCATTTAATCTGAAAATGAATGAGATTGGTTTTGACCGATATTGATGGGGGTCGATATCTCTTGCACCTCGAATTCGAAATTATCTCAATCGTAGCGTTGAACATGACAATATGCAAAAATTTTGGTGATTTTGTTGGAGCAGGACAGTGACATCTTCTAGATGATAACCTACTCTTAACATAGAGTTTGTCTTCAAGCCATGTTCAATAAACCATGTATTTGTGTTTTCAAAAGTTTTTCTCAAGAGTGCATAGATAAATGGAAAACAATCAAAGCAATTTGAGTCAAATCCAGATTGCAATGATCCTAGAAAATTAATGTAGAGAAACATGTATGTTAGTCGTCAATGGACTTGATTTCCTAGTGATGTTTGATTTTGCTGTAAGCAGCCCTCAGACGTCATTGACATCCATTATTGTAATGGATGCATCGTGCCACGTAAAGATGGTATTTCGATTCCACAACATTGAAGTTGTATCGTGTGCATTTTTGTGGGTACCCGTTTCGACGACATAGGTGCACGGGTTGATCACCTCGAGGAAGACATGACTCACGTGCGCCGTCACTTCCCACCGTCTTAGACATAGATTATGTTCATCCTTATTTTCATATTTTAATTTCTTGTTTTCATCGTGGAACTTGTAATTTGTTACATTGCACTATACTTACAAGTTCATCCTTAATTTATTATCTTTATTTTATTTAATTTCATTGATATTTAGTAATTTCTTCTATGTTTATAGCTTCAAAAACAATTATAAATTTAACAACCACATCTTAATGTAATAATGAACTTCAACTTTCGTCACATTTAACAGTATCACCATGTCACATTTAACATTATCACCATTGCTTTGCATCCAATTAAAATCCAATGCAATTGAAAATCTCCAAATTATGTTTGTAATCGATTATAGTTACTGTGTATTTGATTACAAAAGAACATAATAAAAAAAAAAAAAACCTTTCGTAATCGATTACGAGTTGTGGTAATCAATTATGACAAACAAAAACGTGTATCTCCCACACGATTTCATAAGAAAACATGCATGACCCATACGACTTTACTTAAGAAAACGTCCAGGGATCCACGATTTCTAATTTTGATCGGTTGAATTCGTATTCAAAAGAAAAACGTTCAAAGAAACACGATTTCTTTGTTGGAAAATTGTGTGGGGACTACACGATTTGTCCATTTCTGTGATTTTTTAAAAGCCAGCCTAGGTAATTTTGGTTTGCAATTTGCCATTACGAAAAAAAAAACTAAGTTTGATCTTTTGCTTTATAATTGAATTTTATACATTTGTTTGCTTTTCTTTTTGGTTGGAAGTATATATATCTCTTTTTATTAACTTTGTTTTACCTTTTAATGTTTTGTTTTCAGTTTTTTGTCTGTTAATAAATACGTATCAATAAGCCCATAGTCCGACTATTACTCGAAGCACAATAAGCGATATAAACATTGTAATGCAATTTTTCATTCAGACAATCGTGCAAGGCTTAACAAAGGAAAGTTGTGGATGCATAAATATAATTATTTGGTCATTTACCTAATAAATAGGGATTTTTAAAATCTTTATACATTTTCATTGATTATCATCTGGAATCAATATTATATATATATATATATATATATATATATATATATATATATCTATAACGTTGAAAAGGACATTACGAATATTGTGGTTTTTCATCGACAATATTAGTGACATTTATTTTTTTAATCTATCAAACTAATCTTTTAATATTTAAATATTAACAAAAATAGTTATATTTCTCGTAATCTTTCTATTAACTAACTTTTAGTACCAAATAAAACTTATATGTTCACGTTAAAAATATTCAGTACATGAGAGTCCTGAAAGACTCATCAGCTTCTTGGCCCTTATCAACCTTTAACTTGGTTGCAACGATAACAGATGAAGAAGAAACATTCTTTGGTTGAGGGAAGGAGCTGACATGGTTTTTCATATGCTGCTCAACACATCTCATTCTTTGTGGTTGGTGAGTGAAAGTGGGAAACAATATGTGTTTGGTGAGGAAACTGGTTTTGAGAAACCAAAGGCTTTCTCTACGCGGCTTTGGAGAATATAAGAATAAAACTTGTGTAGCATTATGGGACAGATAAGGACATCCACTAAATCTTGGACTACTTCATAGCCACAGGCCCACAGATAATAAAAAAAACTAGATTATTCGTCAATGTTATTTTCATCTTTTTTTATAATTTATAATTATATAATTTTAACTTGTTTCTCAATGATAATTTTTTTGAATTATTCATTTTCAGTCTTTTTTTTATGAAAATATAAAATAATTTCGTTTTAAGATTACAATTTGGTATGTAAAATTTCAAATCTCTTAACTTTTTTTTCATTTTTATTTTTACTTTTAGCAAATATGTTTTTAGGTATCGTCATTTTTTGTGGCTGGATTTTGAGCACTCCACATCCAGAATAAGGAAAGAGCAGATAAGTTGAGTAACAATAACACCTTAAAAAATATCACAATACACTCTTGCAGCACCTCAAACCAGGGAAATCCTAAAGTTTGATGTTTAATGAATGGCCCAAGTCTTGTATGAAATTCTTTGACTACGAAGAATATATAACAGTGGAAAAATTCACAGGAAAAAGCAATTTCTCCATAATTGTTCAGCCTTATAAATTACATCTTACAAATGATTCAACATATATGGTACATAACCCTGGTCCTCATTTTAAATTCCCATAGATGAATATCAATTTCTGTCTCAGATTTCATCAGTCCAATGATGTTTCAATCCACGCCTCTCCAAGGCAGCCAAATGCATGCTTCAGAATATTTCTCACGTTAGTTGAGAGTTGAGACATATTCTCTGATGGGTGCGCCTTCTGGCTCTTCAATTTCTCATCTTTCTTCAATTGTAGCATTCTTGAAAAATGAGAAATTGAGAACTGCATAAAATGTGTGCATGGATCTCTGTCTAGTTGGGACCCCAGCAACTCAAGTACATAACAGTTCTCAAAGACTCCTCTGACTGCTTAGCTTTCTCATCTTTGAATTTTGCAGAAGCCATGTTAGAGGACTGAGAAGAAAGCTTCCTGGCATGAGACAAAGACCTCATATTATGTTTAGCATGTTGCTGTGCTGATTTCAACACACTGTTCCACCTGCAGATGCCCTGGTCCTTCAGGGCCTCCACCACTCCAACACTTGCAGCCACGGTCCAAGTCCAAGCACGGCTCGAAGAACTCATCTTCACTCTTGAACAATTACAAAGTAGATGATGCTAAAACTTTCTTTTTGTGTAAGAACAAGGTAGTATGAAGTGTCTGGTTTTATGTGTTTGTGGAGAATATGAACGAGCTGAAGATGAATGAATGAGTTGCAGGTTGTTGTTAATATATAGTGAGATATTATTGAGGCAGTGGAAAATACCGGCGGTGGTTTTAGTTTGTGTGCAAAACCAGAGGTAGTGGAATAGGCACATGGTTTTTGGTTTGTGGGGTTTGATGATGCGTGTGTTTTGTTTGTTAGAAGATGAGGATCTAATCCAATTAAGAAGAATCTATCAACAGTTTGTATCAAGGACTTCACTCTATAGTTCTTGTAGGACCACATAACTTGAACTGTGCACATTGTTTAATGAGGTCAATCTTATGTGTAACCACGTAGCCAAACCACTTTTGACATCGAAAATAACGGGTAGATATAAATTAAATTCAGCATTTATATATATATATATATATATATATATATATATATACACACGAATTAACTTTACCCATACATGTGGATAAGAAGAATGAAAATTCAATGTGATAAGAAATCATTTTGAATGGTTTAGACAGGAAAATAGAGACTTGTAAATGACAGTCTCATTTGATATGTACAGTTGGAAGAGTTTTTGGAAGTTTATAATAGCTATTTTACTGAAATAAAAACAGGAAAAAACATTTAATTGCCCTAAAGTCTTAAAAGGACTAAAGTTTAGAGGGTTAAATGTTTCTGTTTTCAATGAAACATTCTTAAATTTATCTTTTCTTTATGTTCTGATCCACGGTAAAGGGGGAGATATACATAGAGAAAATAATAGGTATTAATAAAAGAATGCATAATATACACGAAGGTGTTCATATATCTTTACATTCAACTTTTTTAGAATTTTAAATTAACATTAAATAATTAGGGTTGTCCCATGAGAAATGACGGGGGTAATTTTCTATGTACTTAAAAGTGATTAGGATAACATATCAATCTCTTATCCCTATTTTTACTTGGGACAAATAGACAACTATTACCAGATAAGAAAGATTTATATGCACAGTAACTTGTTTTAAACAATTCATCATTAAATCTTTTATTTTCCTATAATCTCTTGTTATTACCTACATTTTTCTCTATTTTATCTTTCTTTCACTGTGTGTAAAGTGGACTTGATTAAGGTGTCTGGAAATGATTTTGTTCAGAAAGTTCACAATGTGCGCTGAATTTAGCAGAGATATTTTGAGATTTTATGGACCTATATGCGTTTGGATAAGGGTTTTGTATAAACTTATATTAGTGCTGTAGCAATCAGTTGGTATCTCTATTGTACCAAATTTTGAAAGTGAAATGTTTCTTCTATGTGCTTATCTTTTTACTATCAAGGGTTTTCCATATTAAATTTGAATTCATTCTTCTTTCTTTATCATAGCTGTGTACTATTTCTAACAAACCTAGTTTTAGAGTTTGTTCTTCTAGTTTATTGATTATAACGGCACAGATGAATTTGGATAACCTTAGAAGAATTCCACTATATACACTGAGGAGAAACAAATAGAATACTAAAACAACAACTGTTGACCAAATTTTCAAATCAAATGAGAAAGCAGGTGATAGTTTCAACTTAATTTGACAAAAACATACGCATCTCAGTAAATAGTTGCAGAACAACTTCATTTTTCTTATAATTGGTTTGTAAAATTGACACACTTTAATCGATCATTCCTTGGAACCAGGAAATTAGTAAAACGTTGTTCCAGATTCAAATTTTATGTTTATTAAGCTGCGTACAAGTTTTGATTTCCTTTAATTAACTCCCTTAGTTTTTTCATAACAAGGTGGGGATGCCTTAAAAAATAACAGAAAATTCTCAGAGAACAAGTCATTTCTTAATATCATGTAAAAGAATCCCATACATTCATAGTTCTGTCACAAGTGGCATCATTTGAAGATGATTCAATCCACCAAATTAAGGCTATTGCCACTAATTAGAAGCCATTCTCACTCTTCAAAATCCAATCCACATCTTTCCAAGGCAGCAAGTTAAATGGCATGCTTCATACTATACACATGCTCAGTTCAAGCAAGCATTATAACATGTTGGATGAGACTCTGGATCCATTTCTTTATCTTCCTTCGATTCATGATCCAAGAAAAGGGAAAGGAAATCCAGAATTGCATAAAACCCATGATTCTTTGTTCAGTTGGGACCCCAGCAACTCAAGTACATGACGGTTCTCAAAGACTCCTCTGACTGCTTGGCTTTCTCGTCTTTGAATTTTGCAGAAGCCATGGCAGAAGATTGAGAAGAAAGCTTCTTGGTCTGAGACAAAGATCTCATATTATGTTTAGCATGTTGCTGTGCTGATCTCAAAACACTGTTCCACCTGCAGATTCCCTGGTCCTTCAAGGCCTCCACCACTCCAACACTTGCAGCCACGGTCCAAGTCCAAGCACGGCTTGTAGAACTCATTCTTGAATTGACTCTTGAACAACTAAGAGTAGATGATGCTAAAAGTCTGAACTTTGTGTAAGAACAAGGTAGTGTGAAAGTTTGATGTGTTTGTGGAGAATATTGATGATTTGGAAGATGAATGAATGGGGTGAAGGCTGTTGTTAATATATAGTATGGGATATAGGAAGTGGAAAACACAGACACTGGTTTAGTTTGTTTGAAAAACCAGAGGCAGTTCAAAAAGAACACGGTTTTGTGTGTGTTTTTGTTTGTTAGATGATAAGGATCTAAATTTTGTTATCCAACTAAGAATTTATCAATAGTGTGAAGGACTTCACCGTAGTTGTTGTAGGACCACACAACTTCAACTTGCACCTGCAAATGCTGGATTATTGCTCATGGGAAACGACAAAAGACCATGGTTGTTTTTTAATGAAGGACAGAAGATAACAATGCTTACGTGTTTTTGAGTGTATCACCCAACTGAGTACATTGTTTATAAGGAAAATCATATAGTACAGAACTTATGTTTGGTACGTGGAGCCAAAACCATTAGAGAGATTGAAAGTAGCTGGTAGAAATTTCAATCGGTGTGGCCAAATACTTGGATAAGAGATATCAGAATTCTATTGTAAGATAAGAAATTAAAATTGTGTGAATTATACAGTACTTACACTAATGTGAAAAGTAACTTTCTGAAGTAATTTTCATTTCCTTTTCGCGTGAATTCCTAATTGTGCTATTAAATAAAGAAAACTTGGACACTTGGTCAGTAATGTTAGGAAAATTCATGCACCAGTGATGATAAAAAAAAATAGTGCGTGGTAAAGTATGTAGGATGTGGCGCATATTTCTCAAAGACTGGAATTTAAATTGTTCTTATATAAACAATTCATCCCCTCTTGCTATTCTTTAATTTAACATGAGATCTACAAAAGATTGATCGCGTGATGATTTCTGTATTCCACTTCTGTGAACTATTAAGTGCGATGATTATAAAAATTCAACTAACAGGTTCATTTTTTTTTCTGTTTTTTTGTTACACTATATCACATATTATGTTTCAATTCAAGTGCGAAGAATTTTCTTTCTTCCTTATGCTTCAATTCAAGTGCTCAGACTCAAGAGCTATGTGCTAATCGATTTCTATACTGGACAAACGAACTTCAAATAAACTTTTTTCTAATATTGGATAAAGAAAAAAAAAAGACAAATTGTGGGCAACATACATAGGATACTCTTTATTTTCAATTTTTGTGTTCATATACATTTTTTTTATTCTTTCTTCTTTTTCAGTACCTCATTATTACATCTATCAATTTTTGGGTTTATTTTGTGGATAAAAACAAATATCTGTCTTCTATCCCAAAACGTCCTGGTGTAAAAAAACCTTTTTTTTTTTTCATTTTATTTAGAAAAAACTCATGTCACATTTATCACTAGGGATGATTAGTGCCATAAAGAACACTTAACTGATTAATGCTATAACACACCAATATGAAACTTAGATTCACACTTGAATTTTTAACCATTAGCTTTATAATTTATAGTAAGATAGAATAGTAAGATAGGATTATATTCTGTAAAAAAATATTAACCCATAATAGGCTTTTTGCTGGGAATTACATTGGCATATAGCATAGGATGGTGTTATTAATAAAAATTAAATTGTGCTGACATCTTATTTTGAAATAAGACGTAAGAAAGCTGTGAAATAAAAACTGTAAGAAGTAATTCCATACGTACCAAAACCTTATAAACCTAAAAAAAATGAAACTACACAAATTTGGAAGTTTTTTTATCTTTTTTGACAATTTAAGTCATATATATCGTAACACACACACACCAACAATAAAAATTTTGCAAAATCTGTTCACCAACAGTGCTATGTTACGATAGCACTCAGGACACCATTAATTTATAGAATTACGTGACTGATCAGTGGCATATATCATATCTTTATGCCAATATTAAGCTAATATTAATGTTCTAAGTCTAAGAATTGGGACCCCAAGTACTCAAATACATAACTGTTCTAAGAGACTCCTCTGCGTTCCTTCTCTTCTCATCTCTCAGCTTATTTGAAATTGCTGAAGAAGAAGAAGGAGAAGAAGAAGAAAAATCCAGTTTCTTGGCCTGAGTTGTTGACCCTATTTGGTTCTTGGCATGTTGAGCCACAGTTTTCATTGTGCTGTTCATTCTGCAATACCCTTGATCCTTCAACGTCTCCACTACTCCAACAGTGGTTGCAACCACCAAAGCTCCACGACACATATTAACTTATCCTTTACTGTGTACTCTGAAGTTTCCAACTTTGAATGTGATTTGGTGCTTATATAGATTAAAGATGGAAGCTTGGAAGGGAAAAACCGGATGCTATTTTGTTTGTAATAGGTAGCCATAGGTTTTTCTCTTCACTCCCCATTTCTTAGGTTGCCACATTGACATTGCAGTTCTGTGTCTTTTAATGATTCTCTTTTGTCTTGTTCCAGCTGAGAGACTTTAGTTGAGTTTGCATAGTTTAATCATTTATGGCTGCTGCCACTTGCATTATTGCAAGGCTTTTGCACATGGTTTTGCCACAAGCCCATAATATAACAATTTTGGACCCGTAGTTTGGGAGTGTTTTTTGCGTACCATTGTTTATTCAATTCAATGATGGTGATTTGGTGGGGGCATATCAAGAGAAACACCAATCCAACACTTTTATAATATATATTTATTATCTAACGTTGTCCACTCACTCTACCAAATAAATTTGTCTTTAATACACACTAGATCTTATCTTATTTTAAATACTCATTCTAACTTTTAATTTCAATATTCTTAGATCTTATCTTTCTACAAATAAATAAACTTAGCTCATTCTACAAAACTAAAATAAATTTTAATTGTTTATTAACAAAACCACTAATATCATATTAAGGTACAGCATAACTTATAACTGTAATTTTTAAGATATTCTCTATTAATGTTTAATTAGTTTTTTTTTTATAAAAATTTGATACGAAATAATTATTTTAGTTTTATCTAAAAATTGATAAACAAATTATTTATTTTAGTTTTATTTTATTTTTTAAAGTGTACATAAATCTAGTTTTTAAGAGTTAACTTTATTGATTACATCCTGTATTTATTTATTTCTCACTATTATTATTGATAATGTTAATTTAAATAGACGTTATGAAATTTTGCGAGTAAAAATGTGCTAAATAATGTTGAAAAGTATATTAGTTATTAATGATTAAGGTTAAATGAGTTTTTCATCGCTGTGTATGAGTAATTTTAATTTTGATATTTATGAAAGTGCTTATCATGTAATTCAATTCTCTGTAACATGAAGCCATTAATGTTTTGTCTTCTGGTTAATTACTTATTTATCGAAAAAAAGACCAACAAAATTTTAATGACTAAAATTAAGTTTATGAAACTAAAAGTATTTTAATCCCTAGTAATTAAAAGGGTCCATAATTTCGTAATCGTAAATACCAAGATAACTGTTAACAGACATTGAATTCAACATCCCAATGACTGTACGAGATAACGGGTCCATGAATAGTGTTTCGTCAGAGGGGCTTAGGGATCCAAACCAGGCCCAAATAAGATCCGAATGAGTGAGTAGTGGAGCCCATGAACAACGTAAATGGGAGCACAAAATGGATGAAAATGAAAGATGAGAAATTGAAAATTCTGTTCATTTCATTGGATGGTTCCTTGAAAAGAGGACATTTTTCATTATCCTATTGTTTTACCTTTCATGTTCTTTGTTTTCTCCGTCAAGTTCAGCCATTACTCCATTTTGTTATTCATCATTCACTGTTTTGGATAAACATGGTGAACAAGGATAACACACACACCACTTGTTACTGTGGAATCCACCACTAACATATTCTTTCCTCACCAATCACTATCACAAATTACCAACTTTCTTGGTAAATGTTAAAGCACTGTACACCGAATCCAGTTTTTCAAGCTTATGCATAATAGTTCTATCGATTTTCACATACAAATATAAAAAGTTACATAAGCACTCCAACATTCTCGTAATAACAGAACGAAAGTAGATAACAGAGATTCGATTCGACACTTGAAAAGCTCTTTGTACACTACAGATGCTGCATATTTTTCTTTTTGCAGAAAACAGCAGTGAATTGAGAAAAAGACTGCATTTGAGTAACATTTTGACCAGGTATTTACAGAAGAAAAAAGATAATATTAAGTCATGAAAGAAGTTTATTTTTTCTTAATATTTATGCAGAGAGAGTCTAAATATCATACCTAGCAGTGACTACTAGAGAGTGTTGTTGAGGATTTGATGAAGCTGAGGCATTAGTTAGGACCCCAACAACTCAAGTACATGACAGTTCGAAGAGATTCTTCGGCTTTTTTAAATCTATGAGCAGCATCGACATTAGTGTTCTTGGGTGCCTGATGAAGCACATTCTCGAAAGCATTGTTAACAGCAAGAGGGGTCTCTGAGTTTGTTGAGGAGGCACCTCTGTTGTGTTTTGTGGTTGTTCTATGTTTGATTTCTTCCTCCATGCTTGGAACAACACAGGAGAATATCTCAGCTGATGCACGCAATGAACTCCAACAACTTCAAAAACATGACATTTCCCTCACTCATGGATTTGTCGGGAAGAAGGTTAGAAGTGGCTAGATTCGATCCTATAAGAACAAGGAAGATTAAAGAAAACAACTTGCTATAAAGAACAAACGATGTCACACCTACTCACTCATTTAAAAATTACAACTTCTCAGAACTCAAGTATAAGTATATACATATATATATACATATATATATATATATATATATATATATATATATATAGAAATAGGGGTGGCAATGTCTAGGTCCGGACCGACACCAGTCCCGCGAAAAAAATTCGGGACAGACTAAGGTATTGAGTTCCTGCATAAGTTCGTAGTCCGTGGGCCGACCCGCAAGCCAACATAAAAATTAAAAGAAAATAAAAATTTGCACTTGTGTATATTAATTATTTTTTTGTGAACTCTTGTATTAACGTTTCAAATTCTTGTATAATTGGAAAAAATAAATATTATGTATTTTTTAATTTGTTAAAGTTTAAAATATATATTGTGTATGTCATAGTATGTATATGAATATGATAAAAATGTTGAATTATCAATTTATTATCCAACTCTCCAAATTCTTTACTTAATTGTGTAAACTTCTTAAAGTTTTCCAAATTTTAAATATTAAAAATTTTATCATAAAAATTAAAAAAATATGCAGACCAATCCGTAAACACACAGACTAATAGCAGAACGGAACAAACCAATATTTACAACCTACATAAAATATACGGGACAGAACGTTTGTGCGGGCCCGGCTGCCCGCATTGCCATTCCTATAAAGAAACGGAAATTATATAACCCATTTTTTAACTATTGTAGCCCTGCAAAATATTATGGTAAGCTTCATCATTAATAATCTCTTTTTAAAATAAGGAGTAATAATATTTTGACACTTAAAAAACAAAATACATTTACTTAAGAATTCAATATAATAATACTTTTATTATATTTAATTTTTTAACTTAAATTTTTCACGCACATTATTATATTGTGATAGCAAGTGTATTTTTATGTGAGAATGTCAAAATATATATTTCTAAATAATGTAGTTATCTTAGTTTAAAATCTTTTTGTTATTTTAATTACTATATTTTTATTGTTAAACTGGTATAATTAATAATAACTATAAGAAGTACAAAATAGTGTTACTTAAGAAAGTATATTAATAATAACTGTAAGGATAATAACTATAATAAGAACTACAAAATTGTACTTCTTTTTTTTATTTTAAAATGAAAATTTTAATTTTATTTCATAAATTTGACAGCTTTTATTTTATTTATTTTTACCAATATGTGAAAATAAATTCTAACACAGTTAAAACGGTAAAGATGAAATTTTAAATAATTTCATATGTTTTCAAGAATTCTAATTTTTCCATTTAAAATAATATATATATATATATATATATATATATAATGTAAATATCTTAATATTGTGAGTTTTATTTTATTTTGAACAAACACTTTAAACAAAGTATTTAACCTATAAAAAAAATTCATATTTTCTGGTTAATCAAAGTTAGAAAATTGTTTTTGAAAACGTAACTCAGCCAATTCGCCTTCTCATATTTTATTTTTCCTTTTAACATGTTATTTTAAAAATATTTATCTTAATTATATACTTTTCAAATCATTATTAATTATTTTAAAAATCATGTCACAATCAATTTGATGAATTTTGTTATTAATTAATACTGATAGAAACTGATAACATATAAAAGTTTCATGAAAAGTTAAAACACACTTTCTCTTATTTTATAAATCTTCTTACACTTCTTCCGATGACCATTCTCTTGTTAAAAATAAGTTTTCGTAATTTATTTAAAAATTATATATATATATATATATATATATATATATATATATATTTCTTAAATTTAGTCGTAAAATTGATTTATTATTTTAAAATTTTGATATTTTCTTAAACTTAAAAAATAAATAAATATAATTTTTTAATTTAATGATTTTAAATTTTTCTTTACATATTAAATAGTATCTTAGATTAATATTTGAGTTAAAATGTATTAACTAATATGAATAATTCAAACACAAATTGTTTGACAAATAAAAAATAATAATAAGTTGAATTATAATAGTTATATTCATAATTTTTAAAGTTTAAATAAAGTATATGAAAATTTACAAGAACAAGTTTAATTTTTTCACATATATTTCAGCCTTTATTTAATGTTCAATGTCCCTCCACTTTAAGTAACCATCAATTGAGATCATGTTCTCACTGACCTTTGCACACGCCACCCCACACGTGCTCCAACATGCTGATATGTCCCCTACCGTGTGAAATGCCAGAGAATCACTTTCTGCAAAGTTGTTCAATTTTTTTTATCATAATCATAATAAATACAAAATATGTATTATCTTGGCAAATAACTAGTTTAGAAAAAAACTTAATCATATTTCCCCATAGCATTTCTGTGTATCCACATATTTAAAGTTTAAATATACTTCTTATAATAAATATGTGATTGTTATTGTCTGAAATAAAAATTTATGTACTAAAGTTGTCAATATAAAAAAATTTGAATTATTGTAATCATAAAAGTATCACTGTAAGAAAACTCATAAATAATTATCAATTCAAGTGACTAGAAATGTTAGAGACCAATTTCCTAATTATAAACCAATTTAGAAATCAATTATTTTGGTAGTCAAAATCTTGGTAGCTAATGTTATTGACCAATTTATAAACCAATTATTTTGATAGTCAAAACCTTGATAATTAATGATAGTGATCAATTTATAAACCAATTCATAATAAAAAATATTTTAATTATCAATTTAGAGACCAATTATAATTTTTTAGAACTATTTTAGTTGACAATAATTTGTAGTTTATAAGTTGGTACCTAAATTGATCACTAGATAGTGACTAATTATTTTTTGTCATTAAAATTGGTCATTACTCAAATATTTCCTTATAAATTATATATTGATAAGTATTGATAAAATATCCTAAAGTATCAGGATATATGTCGGACAATGATACGTGACCCAAATTGAAGTATCATTGCATAATACCTTATCATAGAAACATTTTAAATATAATTTTTCATAAATGTAAGTAGGTTTTATTTTAATTTCTGTAAAATGTTTTTCCATGTCTTTTATTTTCTCAAAAGTAATGATAGTTTTATATTAATTTTGAAAAACTATGCCATAAATAGTAATGAACGTCTGTTATAGTCATTCCAAATTTGGTTAAATATATAAATAACTAACAATTTTTTATACAATTTTGTAATAAAAACAATAATATAGAATTAAAAACAATTTTGTAATAAAAACAATTTTATACAAGTTTTTATATTTTATTTATAAAAATAAAATTAAAGATTTTATTTATATACACTATATAAAATAATATAGAATTTATATTTTACTACTTATAAAAAACAATTACTATCAACACGTAGAATTTATATTTTATAAATTTGAGTTAAAGGACTATAGAGAGATGATACTGTATTAAAGTTGGATTTAGTTCAGAACCTAACAAATTTAAAAATATTTTAGTTGAAGTCACACCGGTGCACTTATGAGAAGGAGATGAGACCAACTTGAAAACAACTGAAACAACTAAGTTGAGGAAGTGTTGCCAAATATACAAAAAATTAAATTTATAAAAGAAGTTATTATCCACATTATTTTTAATACAATTTATTACGAACATTATTTAAAGTTAAGTAACATTATTTAACCAACTTTATAAATAATATAAAAGTTGGTTAAATGAAGTACTATATTTTAAATTAGACAAAATTAGTAGAATGAACCGTTTAAACTTATTATGCAGGTAAATTTTTTTTTTTTAAATCAATTATAAAAGTTTATACTACAAAATCAATAAAATCCAAAACAAACTCATTAATTGTCTCATAGAATAGTAGTATGTAATGTTGCATCTATCTTTCAGGCCAATAACTAAGTTAATAAATAAGATGTTTCATTTGTCATGTTTTGGTTGTTGTTTGCAGAAATTGATGATTGTCATTAAGATTCTCTAATTGTATAGAGGATAATAAAGTATATATATATATATATATATATATATATATATATATATATATATAGTCATGTCTTTATCTTTTGAGATTTTTTAATTCTTATATAACTTTTTTTACTATTTCCATGTTAAAATTTGATGTTTTTTTATCATATATAGAGATTCTATAAATACAAAGATAAAGATCAGCTAAACATTTTGATGCCCTTCAATTCTATATATGAATGTCAAAATTTGATGATTAAGCTTATTCTGTTTCCAAATTCTTTATGTTTTACTATTTTCTAGTTTTATCAAAAAAGAAATTTAAATCTATACTTAAACTGTTATCACATTCTCTTATGTTTGTAATTAGAATTCATAATTAAAACTTCAGATATTACATAGTGTTTTAGATCAAATATGCGATTTTGTATAGTAATATTAAATATTTCTTAAACATCCTGCAATATAACCTTCAAAATACATATATAAAAAGAAGTTTAGGAATAAAGTGAGTAACTCCCATGCTTTAATTATTGTCTTCCAAATAAACAATAAAAAATGTTGTCTTTTCTTAAAAGGATAACTTCTATCCATTTATTTAATATTTTAAGTGTGATTTAAACATTTTTATTAATTAGTTAATTTGATCTTAGGCTTATAGAGTGGTAAAGTTTTTTTAAAAGATAAAATCCCTCACTGATTTGAAAGATTAAAAAAAACATCATGGAATGTACTAAGAATGAAATAAAATAAGGATTTTGTGTTTGTTAAATAGGTAAAGCACGTTGTCTCCTGAAGCATTGGAGCAGAAGGCATATCTACGTGAGTCCACGTGAAGACAACAACACGCCACCTCTTTGATCGATCCTCTGTGGATAAGACCGAGGCTAGAGCTCCACCTTTCACTCCTACATATAATATTTAACTCCAAATCTTTTGTTTCAATCTACCTTCTGTTTTTTTTTTTTCATGCCACCCACCCCTAACATATAGGGGTACTTTAATTTTGGAAATAAATATAACTTTAGAAGAAAGAAACAAATATTTAATTCAATTATAAGGGATTAATAATGTAGTCAAATATATTTTTTAGGCATGTCATATAAAGTATAGAGAAAATCTTCAAAATATTTTCTTAGAAATAATTAATTTTAGGTTTCATATATGTCAAATTTAAATAACTCAATCAATTTTGGCTTTCATTAAAATTTTCTAACAACAAGATGTTTAACTCATAATTCATATATTTTATCTCCATAATTTAACACAACAACTCTAAAAAAAATACAGGTTTAATTAGTCTGATGATACTCATTCTTGTTTGTATGTGTCAATTTGGTACCCACTTTTAAAAATATGTCAGTTGAGTTCTAATTTTTAAAAAGATTCCTCAATCAGGTCCTTTTCAGCAAAAAGTTATTAACGACATCAATGGTATTGATATTTAAAATAACTTACAAAATTAAATATTTATATTTATATTAATATTTAGAGGTAAAAGTTATGAATAAAACTAACAGCGTTAATAAATTTTGTCTGAAAAAAACCTAATTGAGACATTTTTTTAAGAGTTGGAACTCGATTAATACCTTTTTAAAATCGGATACCAAATTAAAATATCTGAACGAAAGTGGATACCATATGACTAATTAAAAAAAATGTATGAAGTGTTAACAAGCAAAAGGAGCAAGACATTATTCATGGGCACATATGTATGGAGGTGTATGGGCTCATGGTTGTCAATTGGGCAGCTTCTTCATGGATTAAAGATTACAAGCCCAATTATTCTATGTTCGATTATTCACTTTCAGATTTTGTTTCCTGCACCCCATTATTACTAACTGCATCCTATACTAAAAAAGAAAAAACTACAATACTGTTTCTCATTTGCACTGCACCACCGTGACTGACATCGCTATCATCATCACCAATGCTGCACCATCCAAAGAAGAAAAAGAGAGAAAAAACGCTAAAGAGAAAAAGAAGAGAGAGAACACGTTTATGCTGGTTCAGAAAACCTTTTTCAAAATATTCAGTTTCGGTGCTTGTTTTAGAATACATTTCATGTTTTGGAAAATTTATTTTGAAATACATTTAACACATTTTGAAAATCTCATTTCGAAAATTTTATGCTAAAAACCTCATTCCGAAAATCCTGTTTTAGAAATCATGTTAAAATGATTCTAAACTAAGTAATCCAGAGGCCACTTTATGAAAGGTAAAATGGTGATTTTAAGAATTATGAGGGTGCACTAAGAAATTATGGGAGTGTATAAACGAATAGCCTTTACTTTTTATTTAGGCTTGGTTCAAGGCTTTTGTTTTCTGCACCTCCCAAATTTTAGAATAACCACTATGTTCCTTTCTCTCCTAAAACAAAAATGAGTTTCCGTTTTGGTGGTGATGACACTTTTTTGCTTCCCATGTCTAATAAAGAATGTTAATGGAATAGTAGGTGTTCACCATTGTTGTGAATATAACTATTTTATCTTCTAGATGGGGTTATCACTATTTTAAGGTGTTCACTATAGTGATATGGTTTATTAGTGATATCACTATTTTAAGAGAAGAAGAGGTAAAAATAATGTGGTTTGGAATACGGAAAAGATGGTGTGATTGAATTATGAAAGTTTTGAAAGGTCGTGTAGGAGGAGATGTATATAATAAGCTTAAAATACTTTATTGGTCTTCGTTTTTATATCAAAATCTCAATTTGGTCATCATATTTTTATCGATTTCAATTAGGTTCACATCTTTGTAAATAAGTAACAATTATGTTTTTTCCATTAGTCTGAAACTAACACGGTTAAGTAGGTGCCACATGTCTCCTTCTCGTTTTTTTTTTTATTTTTTAATTTTTTTAAAAAAGTATTTATACCATGTGTCACATCTTAGTGTAACACGTGTTAATGGTGACATATGTCAATATAATATTGTGACATGTATCAAGTTATTGTATGAATATTAATTTAGTCTCCATATTTGTTAATTTGATTTGATTTATTCCAAAATATTTTTAAAAATTTTCAATTTCGTGCGCTCCAAATGTAGACAAAATTTAACTTTTATATAGATGTTATGATTATTTTTATTAAAAGTGATATTTTTATTAAATATTTTAATAATATTAAGTTTATTTAATATTAAAATTTTAAATATATTTATTTTAACTTGTTATAAAGTTGTTTTAAAATTTTACATTTGAATTTATAAAACTGTTATTTTTAAGTCAACTCTAACATTTGTATAGAAATTGTTGATATATAATGTTATACAAATATTTCGAATGTAAATTTATCGATCTATATATTTATAATTTTAAAATAAAATTTAAATAGAGTTTAATGTAAAATATAGATTTAAATAAACTTAATATTGTTAAAAATATGTAATTGAAATATCACTTTTAATAAAAATATCACCATAACATCTATATAAAAATTAAATTTGGTCTAAAGTTGGAACGCATGAAATTGAGAATTTAAAAAAAAAATGGGACTGAAATCAAATCAAATTAATAAATATGGGACCAAATTGAGATTCATACAATAACTTCACACGTGTCACCATAGTAGATTGACACGTGGCACACTACAAACGGGTCACTACATAGATGATCATGTAAAAGAAAGATAAACAACACAAGATAGAAACACAAAAGAAGGATAAACTAATATGCAAAAGAATTATTCATATGATAAAAATAAAATTTACATCATATACTTAATCAATCATACAATTCATTAATTCATTGGTACATACAAGCATACCATACATAATGACTCAAACAAGACTCAAGACTCAATTATCTAGATACATGCATTGATATTGAACATACACAAGTTATGCACTTGTGGTGACATCTATTGTTCTGCCAAGCCATAGCCAAAGGGTTTCATCCTACCACACACAAGGTTAGTCTGTTAACATCTTTGGCCAAGGTAAAACCCCTAGACTAGGACCTCCTGCTCCTCTCACCACATATCCTATTCTTCTATACTTGAGAATTGAATGGTTAGAGCGTTTAAGATAACTTCCAATTGAATTCCTACATCAATGCATACACTACTACAAATCACCACTAATCCTCCTTGAATTAGTATCAACTATTCTCAATTTAAACCCATACACCAACCATTTCATAAGTAAACATTCACAGTAGTTGCAAAATCTCAACAGTTGATCATATAATAACTACTTAGACTCTGATTCCCTCGCTCATTGAAATCATCCACTCACTAAGCAAAAAGTGCACAAATGTCTACTTGTTTAATGAGCATATGGCTCGCCCAACGAGTGAATCACTAAAACTTAAAGAGAAAAATCCTTTTAAAATTTGCTCAACGAGGGTGTCTCGATCAGCGACTACAAAGTCAGTAAACTCTCTGACTTTGGATTTGTTGAGTGAGTACATACTCGACAAACGACTCCCAAGTGTGTGAGCCCTTGACTTTAGATTTGCTTAGCGAGTTCATCCTCAACCAACGAGTTTGCATAATTCTGTAGAACTTGATTCTGCATAATTATATTTTCCCAGTCAAGTCTAAGTAGCTAAAAAACCTTTACAAATACTAAACACATACCAAGCTCAATTTAACCACAAACATTAGTGCGAAATGATCTTACGTTTAAAACACCAATTGCACATAATCATGTATCATTCTATAGATTAAACACATAGAGAATTCACAGTATCTTCATACAATTTATCAATTCAACATTCCTGTATTTTAAAAGCATTGTAATTAGCTTTCCTTACCTATTATCCAGCTTAAACAGGTCTAAAAACGTCAAACGCCTCTAACTCCATAGATACTCTATCTACACATTGAAAAACTAACGATAAGGACATATTGTTATGATAATTGATCAACAAAAACTCATACTGATGATTAAAAATATGCATGCAAGTGGAAGAGGACTCACATACAACCTAAAACAGAAATAGACCAAGAAAAAAGTTGAAACTCAACTTATGCGAATGGAGAAACTGATCGGTCTAAATTGAAGAGTTTGCCGCGAGAATCACTTATAGTGTCTCGGTTCTTTAATTAGATGACTAGAGAGGAAGAACTCTTAAAAAGGAGTCAGAAAACTTTAAAAAAATAATTTCTAAAAAACTAATGTGTTTTAAAATAATGAAACTTATTGATCACACTATTATAAATACTAAGACTTTTAATATTAAATTAATCAAATCTCATTATTTTTAAATCACTGTCACTCTTACCTGTCATTTTCTAAGTCTTTATAACAGTAAGTAAAATTGATTAATAATTAACTAATTTATCAAAGACTTTAAAACAATTAAAATTACATAAATTCATTTTTGAGTATGTATTGGATAGCGATTTGTATCATTTATGAAAATAAAAGGGACTTGTCATCGGAGTTTATATATATATATATATATATATATATATATATATAAAGAAATATCATTTTAAAACTTAATATTCCCTCTGTTATACTCATAAGATTTTTTGAACTAATTCATCCCTTTAAAAAAATTTGTTAAAAAGACTGATTTTATCGATAATTTCAAGTTTTACAAATTTTAAATATTTCATTAAGGCCATTTTAAAAAAATCATTTAATTAAAAAAATATAAGAAAAGGACAAATAATTTCTTAAGAAAGATCTTGTTGAGAATATTCTGTTAGGTTATATATTTCTTTATCATATGTTGGGGTTTTTAGGGTTTTTGAAAATATGAGAAATATGAGAGATATATGTGATATGTTATATGGTGGAATATGTTTTTGTATTTTATTGATATACTCTATATATAAAGCAAAATATAACAAATATTAAGTATAAAATATTTATAATATCTCACTCCTAATCTAAAATAATAACTAATCTCCTAAAACTGAAACATATATTTAATACTGATAGAAGAAAAGCAAGATTAGCTTTCTCTTACAAGCCCACTATAACAACCAATAATCATATAAAAATACATTCTTTACATTTAAACAGTTTAGAAAATCTCAAATACATTAATAGTAAATGCATTTTAGTTTTTTGTTCCGACGCTGGTGTTGGTGTAACTTCCACACAACAGTTGCAGAAAATTGTAACTCTGTTATTGTTCTAGCCAAGAAAAAGAAAACGAGAGTGCGAAAGATGAACGTGTCATCACGTGAGTGGCTGGTTGGGATGTGGACAAAAGAAGGTTTCAGTTTCAGTTTGAGACTTCACAGTGTGGATAAGCTTTTCGATCTGTTAGGTCTTGTTTTCATTCCAACACAAACGTGCGTTTGAAAGCAATGCAATGCAGATCTCCTTTGGATTTTGTCCTTCATCTCGTTCGCTCTCTTTCTTGCGTTGTTGTGTTCGTTCTTTTCCAGTTAGTTTCCATCCATGGCGGCTCTCACTTCTCTCTCTTTCTCTGCGGTCACTCACTGCCCGGAAAGAAAAAAACTAACCTTTTCCCCCACTCGTTTTCTCGCCACCTCTTCAGATTTCTTTGGCCTCCGCACCCATTTCTCTTACCACCATGTTGGCGTTCGAGCTTCCAACTCCACTTCTAACATGGTTGTTCAATGCATGTCTTCTGTCGCAGGTTCTTGTCTTTCTTTTGAACTTGCTTTGTGCGCCTATGTATGTTACATGAAAAATTCAAGTTATTTCTTTCATCCCACAAATTAAAGAAGAAAAGGTATATGAGTGTCTCTCCCTCTTCACACATTCATTTATGTGTTGCATGATGTGCAGATGCTCCCACTGTTTCGGAGACAAAGTTGAATTTCCTGAAGGCATATAAGCGACCAATTCCTAGTATCTACAACACAGTGCTGCAGGAGCTAATTGTGCAGCAACATTTAATGAGATACAAGAGATCATACCGCTATGACCCTGTATTTGCTCTTGGTTTTGTCACTGTATATGATAAACTCATGGAAGGTTATCCCAGTGATGAGGACCGAGATGCCATCTTCCAAGCCTACATTAACGCATTGAAGGAAGATCCACAACAATACAGGTTACAACATTGTGTAGTTCTTGTTTTGTTCTTCTTTTGTGCCTCCTTTTCAAAAATCATAGCTGAAATGAAACTTATCGTACATGTTCATTTCAAAGACTATTTTCTGTAATTTTTATGTTATATTGATGATGTTTTATACAGAATAGATGCAAGGAAGTTGGAAGAGTGGGCTCGGGTTCAAAACCCAAGTTCCCTTCTTGAGTTTTCATCCAAAGAAGGAGAAGTTGAAGGGATTTTAAAGGACATAGCAGAAAGAGCAGCGGGGAAAGGTGAATTCAGTTATAATCGTTTCTTTGCAGTTGGACTTTTTCGTCTGCTTGAGTTGGCAAATGCTACGGAACCAACAATTTTGGACAAGGTTAAACGATTCATTTCAGACTTGTGATTTGAATTTTGGACTATTGTGGTTTACTTTTTTTAAAGAACTTGTTATAGGAAAGGAAGATAGAAAGGTAAAATGGATTGAATTTTTGTCATAAGCTAAATCAACCTATGCACTGTGTAAAGTTGAATGAGAAAACTTTCTGCATAAATTAAGTGCGGAAGCTGATTTTAGCTCATGAAACAGAAACTGAATTTATTTACCTATAAATATATTGGTAGGGAAGTCTGTTTAAACATTTATTTTGCATTTAGAATTTGAAGTTGAAGCAACAAGCCTAGTTCTCATTTACATGAGTTCTAGCAAATTGCAAACCAAGAAACTCTATCATATGTGAAAAGATTAACCTTATGTGTCTTCCTACCAGGTTACTCTCAGTATATGATTGCAGAAATTTCATCCTAGTTAATGTTTGTAGCTCTTATAAATTCATCTTTGGTGTGAACATAACAGCTTTGTGCGGCTTTGAACATCAACAAAAGAAGTGTTGATCGGGACTTGGACGTGTATCGTAACCTGCTCTCAAAGTTGGTTCAAGCAAAAGAACTGCTGAAGGAGTATGTTGACAGGTAAAGATGAAACCTTGTCATTTCCATTGTTCTTCTCTGATCTCTTTTTTTTTTTTTTTTTTTTTTTTTTTTTTTTTTATTTTTTTTTTTTTTTTTTTTTTTTTTTTTTTTAAGTTCATCAATAATTGTGATACATATCAATAGTCTCTAGCTCACATTTTATTTTACTTCAAAGTCTATGTTCTCCTGAACTGAATTCTAGAACTAATAAATGTCACAGATTTACAATTATAACTTGCTTGTTTTGCTTAGCAAATTTTTGATTAGTTGAGATGGAATTTTGCTTCAGGGAAAAGAAGAAAAGGGATGAAAGGGCTGAAACACAAAAGGCTAATGAGGCCATCACAAAATGTTTGGGTGAACAACTTCCAGGCCTGTAGTTATGTTCATCTGAATCAATCTCCTACTCAAGACTTATTATCTTTGACATGTTTTTTCAGTTGATTCTTGAGTTGGATAAGCAAAGGGGAAAGTTCTATCATCTTGGTTTTACAGGGTACACTTCAAAGGATAAAATATAGTAATAAAAATTGATAATCAATGATTGAGATTTTAATAAAATACATACGTGTGTGAAAATCAATTTATTATAATCTCAATAGTTGATTAATCAACAATTTTTATTCCCTGCTTTATTCTATACAGTGTACAATTTAGAGAAAACAAATCCTTGATTTTTGCATGTTGTTCTTATTGTAATTTATAAGATTCAGTCATGGTGATCAACCCAAATCCTTGTAACGATTCTCTCTACTAAACTACCACCAACAGCAAATTACAAAGGTCAAGATTGCTTCAAACTAGATATGCATGTGTGTGACAAAATGGTAGAATTCATAACTTTTAGATAGGTGATAAACGCTTACTAATGTTCCCTGAAGTTTAAAGCAATAAACAAACAAAGGTAGAATATATAGAAATGTAGAAGAAGAAAAAAAGAACCACAGTTACCACCAGAGGAATATTTAAACTTTGCTACTACTTTTTTATCACCAATAAATTTACTAATTAATCTGAAACTAATTTACTGCCCATTAAGTACTACACTGCTAATAATAAGTCAATTGTAGGAGTTCTTAGATAATAATAAGGTTTATAAGAAGACAAAGAGAGCATAAAAATTCTATCATCTTTATCAAGAAGCAGTTCTTTATACGTCTTGGGGATTGGTTTCAAGCTTGAATTCTGTCTTCTTGTTAATTATCCTTCAAAATTCCTCCTATTAGAAATAAACATCCTAGAGTAGGATACATGGATGGTGATATTTGGATACCAACAAACAATACAACTCAAAATAATAATATTTTAGTTATATTTATTTTATTTTTTAATTTAAAATTCTAATAAATATTAATACATTATTCAAGTGGATTCAAGTATTTTTTTTAGAGTGATGTAAAACTATTATTTTCTAGATGGATGAATTTCAGTTTTATTTCTTTTGTGACAACATTAATGATAGTTTTTTTTTTTAGAATAAAACAACGCTCTAGTTCTTTTAAAGTTTTTCATTTTTTTAAATTAAAAAAGAATAGTAACAAAAAGATGGTGATGGGATTTGGTCCCAACAGATAAAAAGGAAAATTTGTAAAATGGGGTCTGTTTGAAGGCTTATTTGTAAAATGGGGTCGGTTTGAAAAAAAATTGTAAAAATGGGTTGTGTCGTCC